>MDTG01229925.1_pt1 | contig 39121 bp, 42 predicted proteins | sample 811421 | NCBI WGS metagenome assembly MDTG01 (sample SAMN05326645, study PRJNA326480) | marine metagenome | isolation source: seawater | place: Pacific Ocean: South East | collected 2011 | reverse complement strand
GGAGTTAGAAGCAGCAAAAATGATTGGAGCGGGTCTCGCTGCAATCGCATTAGCAGGTGCTGGCGTTGGTATCGGAATTATTTTCGGTAACTACCTATCAGGTGCTATGAGAAATCCTTCAGCAGCGCAAAAGCAGTTTCCAAATTTGCTTTTAGGTTTCGCATTAGCTGAAGCAACAGGACTTTTTGGTCTTGTAGTTGCATTAATAATTTTATTTGCTTTTTAAATAAAATTTTATGAAAAGATTGTTTGTAAGTTTTTTCGTTTTAGTGCTTAGCACATCAAAATTGTTTGCAGCTGAGGCCGGGATGCCTCAGCTGGATCCAAAATATTGGGCATCTCAAGCATTTTGGTTAATATTAATTTTTGCAATATTATATTTTGCTATCTCAAAAATATTTATACCGAAAATTAAAAATAGTTTGGATGATAGGAATGACAAGATTAAAAATGATCTTGATGAGGCTAAAAACTTACAAGAAATTTCAGAAAAAAAGTTTAACGAATATAACCTAGCAATAGAAAAAGCTAAAAAAGAAGTTCAGAAAATTATTTTTGATAGTAAAAATAAATTAAAATTGGATATTCAAACAAAGAAAGATATTTTTGAAAAAGAAATAGATAAAGAAGTTGAAAATACACAAAAAGAAATAAATAAACTTAAACAAAGCTCTTTAAATGAAATTCAAAATATATCTAAAGAAATTGCTTCAGAAATTATAATTGAAATTTCCGGAGATAAATTAAATGAAAGTAGTATTAAGGCTGCTGTAACTGAAGTATCTAAAAAAGAATTGGAGAATTATTTATAATGATCGATGCTTCTTTTTGGGTTTCAATATCATTTTTTATATTTATAGGGTTAATCTTTTATTTTAAAGTTCCCCAAAAAATTAAATTAAACTTAAATGAAAATATTTCTAATATTAAGAATGAATTGGAAACTGCTGAAAAATTAAAAGAAGAGGCAAAAAATATTCTTAGTGAACATGAGATAAAATTAAGTAATTCAAAATCTGAAATAAAATCGATGATAGCAAAGGCTAATGAAGAAAATGAGAAAAATATTATAAAAACTAATAAAGAATTTCATACTTTAATGGATATAAGAAAAAAAAACTTAGAGCAAAGAATTAGGCAAATGAAAAATCAAGCCTTAAAAGATATCAAAAATACATCAGTTAAAATTGCAATTACGTCGGTTGAAAAACTGCTTAAAAATTCTCTTGATCAAAATAAACTTGATAAACTTTATGTATCTAGCATAGAGGAAACAAAGTTGGCGCTTAAGAAAAAATCTAGTTAATATAGGCCATAATAAAATGGCAAAAAAAATAATTGTTATAGGTTCAGGTTTCGGAGGAATAGCTGCAGCTTTAAGAATGAGAGCGAAAGGCTACGATGTTACAATAGTTGAAAAGCATCCAGACCTTGGGGGTAGAGCTAGAGTTTTTCGAAAAGATAAATTTATTTATGATGGAGGCCCGACTGTTATAACAGCGCCTTATTTATTTGAAGAACTATTTAATTTATTTAAAAAAGATATCTCTACTTACGTAAAAATCGTTCCCTTAAAGTTGTGGTATAGATTTGTTTTTGAAGATGGGAAGACTTTTGACTATTCAGGAGATGAAAATCTCATGAAAAGAGAAATTGAAAAATTTTCAAAAAATGATTTTCCTCAATTTAATAAACTTGTGAGCTTTACACAAAAAATATTTGATAAAGGATTTACTGAATTATCTTCAAAACCTTTCCACAATATTCGTTTTATGCTTAAACAGATTCCATCTTTATTAAAACTTAAAAGTTATCAATCAGTTTATAAACTTATATCAAGCTATATTTCTAATGAAAAATTAAGAAGAGTTTTTAGCATGCATCCTTTATTAGTTGGAGGAAATCCTTTTAATACCACTTCAATTTATGCACTTATTTTATATTTGGAAAAGAAGTGGGGTATTCATTATGCTATCGGTGGTACTGGAAGTGTTGTAAATGCATTAGAAAAATTAATGGTAGAAGAAAATATAAAAATTTTAAAGGCATCTGAAGTTACTGAAATTATTAGTGAGAATAAAATAGTAAGTGGAGTAAAAATTAATAATGATAAAATTTTAGAATGTGATTATTTAATTTGTAATTCTGATCCCCCTAATGTTTATAAAAATTTGATAAAGTCACAGAAAAATTTTAGTTTTTTATTCGGTAGAAAAATGAAAAGAATGAATTATTCAATGGGACTTTTTGTTTACTATTTTGGCTCCAAAAAAAAATACCAAAAAGTAGCACATCATACAATTTATTTTGGTAAGTCTTACAAAGAACACCTAACAAAAATATTTGATCAAAAGATACTTTCAAATGACATAAGTTATTATTTGCATAGACCATCAGCAACTGACTCATCGATGTCTCCGGATGGACATGATGCTTTCTATGTCTTAGTGCCAGTGCCAAACAACTTATCTAAGATAAATTGGGCAAAGGAGGGAGAGAAATTTAAGGAATTAGTTTTAGAAAAAATGGATAAAACTGTATTACCTGATATTAAAAAAAATGTTGTGAGTGATTTTTATCTTACACCTGATTATTTTGAAAAAGAATTATCAACTTTACATGGATCAGGATTTTCAATTCAACCAAAATTTACTCAATCAGCTTATTTTAGATTTCATAATAAATCAGAAATATTTAACAATCTTTACTTTGTTGGTGCGGGCACACATCCAGGGGCCGGTATGCCTGGTGTATTGTCATCGGCGAAAGTTTTAGAAGAATTATTATAATAATGAAGAATAGCCTTATATCAGTTCATGCTAAATCATTTAATTGGGCTGGGTTTTTTCTCTCAAAAAAAATTTTTGTTAAATGCTCGGCCCTATATGACTTTTGCCGAACATTAGATGATATAGCAGACGAAAATAATGAAATAAAATTTAAAAAGAATAAATTTAATGAATTTAAAAATGATTTTATTAATAAAAAATTTAATAATTCAGTCATAAAAGGAATATGGCAAATTATTGAAAACGATAAAGTATCAAAGCAAATAGTATTAGATTTATTTGATGGTATTGAGACTGATTTAGGAGATAAAGTAAAAATAAATTCCAAAAATGATTTATTATTATATTCTTATAGAGTTGCTGGGACTGTAGGGTTAATGATGTCAAAAATCTTAAATGTAAATAATAAAAAAGCTCTTAAAGGAGCAATTGATCTTGGTATTGCTATGCAACTTACAAATATCGCTCGTGATGTTGTAGAAGATAAAAAAAGAAACCGAGAGTATATAAGTCCTGACTTTTTATCTATCAAAGAAACTATCAAAAATGCAGAGATTTTTTATAAAAGATCTTTTCCTGCTATCAGCTATATTCCTTTTAGATCTAGATTTTCTGTGATTGTAGCAAGGCGTATTTATAAAAAAATCGGAGACTATATTTTAAAACAAAAAAACATTGAAAATTACAATCAGGCTGGAAAGATATATGTTCCTTTTATAAGGAAAATAATTGAAACGATTCTTTCAATAATCGATTTTTTAAAATTATTAAAAGAAAAGAAAATAAATTATGATGATGATATGGATCATATATTTTTGAGCAAAGAAATTGATTTAAATGAAAGAATTTGATTACGTAATAATTGGTGGAGGTTGTGCTGGTTTATCATTAGCCTATGAATTGGAAATTAATGATAAATTAAAAAATAAATCTTTAGCAATAATTGAACCACGACCTGAATATAAAAGAGATAAAACTTGGTCCTTTTGGAAAGTTTTTGATCATAATTTTGAGGATTGCGTAATAAAAAGCTGGAATCATTTTTCAATAAATATCTCTGATAATTCACAAGAATTAAAATCAGAAAAATACCCATATCAAAGTATTGATAGCGGAAAATTTTATAAAAAAATTAATTCAAAACTTTATTCAAATAATAATATTCAATTCTTCAAAAATATAAATGAAATTGAAACAAAAAACTCAATAATATTTAATAGTGTAATTAATGGAAAGAAAGATACTTCTAAGTTATGGCAACATTTTCAAGGAATAGAGATTGAAACTAGTAAAGATATCTTTGATGATAAGATTCTCAATTTAATGGATTTTAATTGTGATCAAAAAAATGATGTTCACTTTTTTTACACTTTACCTTACTCAAAAAATAAGGCTTTGATTGAAACAACATGGTTATCAAGTTTAGAAGATAAAACATTGATGGATTATGATTTACAGCTTGATAACTACATAAAAAATAATTTGGGTATTAAGATTTTTAAAATAAATTACAAGGAAAAAGGAGCTATTCCCTTATTTTATCCTGATACCGAAAAACAAATAAAAAAGATTGATATAGGATCGATTGGAAGAATGACAAGATTAAGCACGGGATATACTTTTCTTAACATTCAAGAACATAGCAAATATATAAGAAAAAATATCGACAATATTGAGAACGTAAAAATTTTTGAATTAGGTAAAAAATATCAGTTTCTTGATAAAGTATTTCTTAAAGTTTTAAAAAATAATCCAGATAGAATGCCAGAAATATTTTATAAAATGTTTACAAATCCTTCTAATATTGTAATAAAATTTTTATCAAATAAAACTAATATTTTTGAAGATTTAAGAATAATAAGTAAAATGCCAAAATGGATTTTTATAAAAGCTCTTATTAATTGATGAATAATATTAATTTTAAACATTCTCTAATTTTTTTTAATTTTTGTATTTTAATTACTCCACTTTTTTATAAATTTATAAAAAATGAGCCAATTTTACTTTGCCTTTTTTTAATTTTAATTATTGGAATTTCCCACGGATCATTGGATAACATTAAAGGAAAAAAACTACTTGAATATTTTGGATATAAATCTGAATATATTTTTTATACCGCCTACCTGATGATTTCTTTTTTTATAATACTTTTTTGGTTATTTTTTCCTATTATAGTTTTATCATTATTTCTAATTGTAGCTGGATATCATTTCGGTAAAGAAGACACTGTTTTTTCTATAAAAAGAAAAAAAATAGCTAAAGAAATTTTATTTTTTTTAAAAGGATCATCAGTTATTTTTGCGCCTTTATTATTTCAAAGAGAGGCTACAAATGAAATATTTAAAATTTTAAATTATGATCTTTTTGAAAAATCTTTTTTTAATGATAACACTCTATTTATATTCTTATTTTTAGGCTTTATTTCAAGCATATATTTAACTCATAAAAAAAGTCCAGAACATAAAGCTCTTATTATAATGGATTTTTTTTCTATAATTATCTTAAATTTCTTCCTTACGCCCGTTGTGGCTTTCACATTATATTTTTGTTTTCTTCATTCAATACGTCATTCAATTACACTTATTTTTGAATTGGATAAATTATTTAAAAAAGGATTTGAAAAATTTATGATTAAAGCTTTTCCCCTTACATTAATAACGGGATTAATATTTTTAATTACTATATTTTTTTTAAACAATAATATCGAGCTTAATGAGGCTATTTATATGGTAATTTTTATTGGTTTGGCGTCACTGACATTTCCGCATATATTGCTTGAATATCTTTTAGAAAAAAATGAAAAATGAACTTAAAATACTTTTAGCTTCTCCAAGAGGTTTTTGTGCAGGTGTGGATAGAGCTATAGAAATAGTCAATAGAGCGCTTAATAAATTTGGTGCCCCTGTTTATGTTCGACACGAAATAGTTCATAATAAACAAGTGGTAGAAGATCTGCGAAAAAGGGGAGCTATTTTTGTAGAGGAATTATCTGAGATTGAGGATGTAACTCGCCCAGTAATTTTTTCAGCTCATGGTGTGCCTAAAAGTGTTCCAGAACAAGCAAATTTAAAAAACTTATCTTATGTAGATGCCACATGTCCTTTGGTGTCCAAAGTACATAGGGAGTCTGAACAGCTATATAAAAAAGGTTTTGATATAATTTTAATAGGACATAAAAATCATCCTGAAGTTGTTGGTACAATGGGCCAATTACCTAAAGGAAGTATTAGACTTATTGAAACAGCTGATGAAGTAGAAAATTTAAAGGCTGAAGATTTTAAAAAACCTTTAGCTTATATTACGCAAACAACTCTCTCTATTGATGATACATCAGAAATTATCAATTTATTAAGAAATAAATTTAAAAACATTAAAGGACCTATAAAAGAGGATATTTGTTATGCGACGACAAATAGACAAAAAGCAGTAAAAAAAATAGCTCCAGACTGTGATATGTTTTTTGTTATTGGTAGTAGAAATTCTTCAAACTCTGTTAGATTAGTTGAAGTTGCGAAAAAAGCGGGATGTAAAAATTCAATTTTAATGCATTTTGGAAAAGAACTTCCAATTGAAGAGATAAAAAGATGTAAAAAAATAGGTATCTCTTCTGGTGCGTCAGCACCAGAGCAACTTGTTCAAAATTTAATTAATGAGATAAAAAAAAATTGTGAAGTCTCTATCGAAGAGGTGATTGTTGCTGAAGAAAAAGTAGTTTTTAAATTACCAAAAGAATTAAACTAATGGCTATTTACACAAAACTTACGGGGAACGATATAAGATTAATTTTATCTAATTACTCAATTGGAGATCTAGAAAACTTTACGGGAATTCAAGAAGGGATTGAAAATACAAATTATTTTTTATTAGTCGCAAAAAAAAAATATATTTTAACTATCTATGAGAAAAGAGTGAAGAAAGAAGATCTCCCATTCTTCTCTGAGCTTATGAGTGGATTAAATCAATCAGGCTTTAAATGCCCAGTGCCTATTCTTAATAATAATAACAATTCAATTTCTGAATATAAAAATAAAAAGTTAATGATTGTTAGCTTTGTTGAAGGTAGGGCAAAAAATACTTTGAGTCCAGATAACTGCAAATCTGTGGGAATTGAAACAGCTAAAATGCATGAGATTACAAAAAAATTTAATATTAAAAGACAAAATGATCTTTCTATCAAATCATGGAGAAAAATATTTAATTCTGTTAAAGATGAGTGTAGTCAAATTCACAAAGATCTTCCAAAGTTAATCGAAATAAATTTAAAAGATGTAGAAAAAGATTGGCCAAATGATTTGCCTAAAGGAATAATTCATGCAGATTTATTTAATGATAATATTTTTTTTAAAGATGATAAATTTAGTGGAATAATAGATTTTTACTTTTCATGTAATGATTTTTTTGCTTTTGAAATTGCTATATGTTTTAATGCACTTTGTTTTGATGGACCTCAAAATAATTTAAGTTTTAATGTCACTAAAGCAAAAAATTTTATAGATGGTTATAACAGCATAAGACAGATAAGTGATGCCGAAAAAAATAAGATTAAAGTATTATCTCAAGGCTCAGCTTTAAGATTTTTGCTAACAAGGGTGTTTGATAGTTTAAATACTGTTGAAGGTGCTATAGTAAAAGTTAAAGACCCGATGGAATATTTAAAAAGATTAGAATTTCATAAAAATGCTAAAGATTTCGGGGATTATTTTTTTTAATGAGATATATAATTTACACTGATGGTGCTTGTTCAGGAAATCCAGGACCTGGAGGTTGGGGTGCAATAATTTTGGATGAAAAAGGTAATCAGAAAAATCTTTCAGGAAATGAAAATAAAACAACAAATAATAGGATGGAACTGATGGCTCCGATCATGGCGCTAAAAAAAATTAAAACAAAATCTGAAATCATAATTTTTACAGACTCAATTTATGTAAAAAACGGTATTACTGATTGGATTAAAAAGTGGGAAAAAAATGGTTGGAAAAATTCAAATAAGAAAGAAGTAAAAAACAAAGATCTTTGGATTAAACTTAATGAACTATGTGAAGAAAAAAAGGTTAAATGGAAGTGGGTAAAAGGCCACTCAAATGATAAATATAATGATATGGCGGATTTACTTGCTACTGAAGCTATAAAAAATTAAAGATCTTTTAAAAAGTTTTCCGCACCTGATATTTCGCATACACCAGTATCTTTTTCTTCTCTAATTTTTTTTACTATCTCGTCTTCAATTAGCATCGTGTATCTACAAGATCTTACTCCTAATCCTTTGGCTGACTTATCGACGTCCGCCCCTATTGATTTAGTAAATTCACAAAATGGATCTGCGGCCATAAAAATCTTTCCTTGAACATTTTGATTTTCTCCCCAAGCTTTCATTACATTTGGATCATTTACAGAAATACAGATTACTTTAGTAATACCTTTATTTTTCATTAATTCAAAATTTTTGACATATCCTGGTAAATGTTGAGCTGAGCAAACTTTAGTAAATGCCCCTGGAACTCCAACTATAATTGCTTTTTGATCTTTAAACAAAGAAACTGAATTTATTTTTTGAACAGCTTTATTTTCATCTAAATAAAAAAATTCTTTTAACGGTAATTTATCACCTACTTTAATTTTCATTTTCTTTACCTAAAATATATTTTTTTATTTCTGAAATATTATTTTCTAGTATATCAAATTTTTCTTTTTTATCTAATATATTAGAAAATTGTTTTGGAGGCTCAACAACTTTTCCAGTTGCTTTCTTAATTGTTTCTAAAAATTTAAATGGATGTGCTGTTCCAAGAACGATTGTATCATTTTCATTTTTTATTTTTTTTGATGCTCCAACTGCCGTAGCAGTATGAGGATCAATTATGAAATTTTCTTTATTTTCAAAATCTTTTATTATTTTCAAAGTTTCCTCATCGGTTATTTTTACTGCTTCAAAATCTTTTTTAATAATATTTATCTCTTCCTCTTTCAATTGAAATGAGCCTTCAGTAGATAAATTTTTCATTAACGACATGACTTTTTTATCGTCATAATTAACAACATCAAAAAGCAATCTTTCAAAATTGCTTGATATTTGAATATCCATACTGGGAGATAATGAATTTTTTACGATACTAGGCTTATACTCTCCTGAATTAATTGCTCTTTGCAAAATATCATTTTCATTTGTAGCAACTATGAGTTTATTAATTGACAAACCCATTTTTTTTGCAATATATCCAGCATAAACATCTCCAAAATTTCCTGTTGGAACAGAAAAGTTTAATTTTTTTCTTGAAAATTTAAATGATGTAAAAAAATAATAAACTATTTGGCAAATAATTCTCGCCCAATTAATTGAGTTTACCCCTGACATATTAATTTTTTTTCTAAATTCATTATCTTCGAACATATCTTTTACAATTTTTTGACAATCGTCAAAATTACCTTTTATAGCAATATTATAAATATTGTCTGATCCAATCGTAGTCATTATTCTTCTCTGTATATTTGAAATCTTATTATAAGGGTGCAGTATAAATACATTTATATTTTTTCGTTCATTAAGTGATGAAATCGCAGCCGATCCCGTGTCACCTGAAGTAGCTACAACTATATTAACTTTATTTTTCTCAGCCACTTTTAATTCATCATACATATTTCCTATGACTTGCATGGCAATATCTTTAAAAGCTAAAGTTGGACCATTATAAAGTTCTAGTAAATTTGTATTTCCAATTTTTTTTATAGTTACAACTTCACTATCATCAAAATTTTTATATGCGTTTTTTATTAAAGAATTGAGATTTTTTTTACTTAAATCTGGAACACAAAAATTAGAAATTATTTCTGTAGCTAAATCAACATAACTCAGTTTGCTTAATTCCTCTAATTCTTTATCATTATATTTTTTGATTTCTATTGGTAAAAACAAACCGCCACCAGGCGCCAAACCTCTTAGAAATATATCTTTGAAGTTCAATCTTAGATTCTTATCTCTAGTGCTAAAATATTTCATTGGCTCCTTCTAAAATATAAAAAATATAATAAAATCGATATTGAAATCGAATACCATGTTATAGCATATTTAAGGTGATTATTTGGCACATCAATTGATATTTTTTTAGGTAACGGAACATTTATTGAGTCATCTTCTAAATAAACAACATGATTGCTAAAGTTTTTACCAGTAAAATTTTGTAATTGATCAATATTTAATGAAAACCAAATATTATTTTTTACATCATTTTTTGGCTTAAAAATATTTTTTTTGCCTTGTTTTTTTAATAAGCCTTGTATCCTACCTTTTTCGGTAAAATTAATTACTGGTTTTTCTTTTTTTTCTTTTGATATCCAGCCTCTATTTATTAAAACATTTTTACTTTGTGAAGTTTTAAAAGGTGTAATAACATCATAGCCTGGTTGCCCTTTTTCGTTGAGGCTATAAAGATATATTTGATAATTAAAATCATATTCGCCTTTTAAATATACTCTTTGATAATTTTTGTTTAATGAATGTGAATATTTTATTGGAGTTGAATTTAAACCTTCTCGAATTTCATTTATTAAATTTTCTTTCCAATCTAGCCTGTAAAGTTGCCATGTGCCTAATGAGCAAAATAAAACAATGAAGAAAAAAACAAAAATGTTAAATAAATAAATTTTTTTCAATTAAATCTTAACTTCCCCAGATATAAATTGCGGCAAATAAAAATAGCCAAACAACATCAACAAAATGCCAGTACCAAGCTGCTGCCTCAAATCCAAAATGATGCTCAGAATTTGAGTGACCTTTTAGTGATCTAAATAAGCATACTGCAAGAAATAAAGTTCCAACTATTACATGAAAACCATGAAAACCTGTTGCCATGTAAAAAGTTGAGCCATATATATTTCCATCAATAGTAAAAGTTGCATGGTGGTATTCATAGGCTTGGAAACAAGTAAAAATAAAACCTAAAAAAACTGTTGCGATTAATCCGTTAACCAAACTTTTCCTATCATTCTCTAACATCGCATGGTGTGCCCATGTCACTGTAGTTCCAGACAACAAAAGTATTAAAGTATTAATCAAAGGAATGTCCCAAGGGTCAAAAGTCTTGATATCAGCTGGAGGCCAAATGCTACCTATGGACTCTGTTGGAAATAAACTTGCATTAAAAAAGGCCCAAAACCAAGCAACGAAAAACATTACTTCAGACGCGATAAATAATGTCATTCCATAACGATGACCTATTTGTACTACTGGGGTGTGATGGCCATCGTGCTCTGCTTCTTGAATTACATCTCTCCACCACATGAATGCTCCGTAAATCAACAAAGCTGTCCCTACTAGTAGAAGCCATAAAGTTTTGGTATGAAAATAATATACAGCTCCAAATGCTAACACCAAACATGCAAATGAATTATAAATTGGCCAAGGACTTGGGTCTACTAAATGGAATCCGTGTTTTTTTTCACCTGAAGACATAAATTATATATTATCCTTTTTATAGTAATCTGACGCAAAAAAAGTAAAAGATAAAGTCACGTCAGCGATTTCTTTAGTTTTATTATCATCTACAACTTTTGGATCCAAGAAAAATGTTAATACGAACTTCTGTTTTTCACCTGGTTTTAAAGTTTGTTTTTCGAAACAAAAACACCCAATTTTATTGAGATATATTCCAAAAGGTGATGGTGATACGTTAAATGAAGCTGAGCCAGAAGTCTCTTGTTTACTTCTATTTTCGACAAAAAAATTTACTGATTTAATCTCACCTGGCTTTAAATTTATTGTGTTTACCTCTGGAAAAAATTTCCAATCTAAAGATCCATTTGAATTAGTATCAAATCTCATTTTGTAGTTTTGATTTATAACAATTTTAGGTAATTCTTTTTTTGTTGCATTTTGGGTTGTGCCTCCAAAGCCTGTTACTCTACAAAATAAATCATAAAGAGGCACAGCAGCAAAAGATAGGCCAAGCATAAAGATAAAAATTGAAACTAAAATAATTGGCGTTATTTTTCTTTTATTCAATTCCATTAAATTTCTCTGTTGTAAATTCCAATATTATAAAATGTTAAGAAAAAGAGAATGATAATAAAAAGCACCAATGCTATTGCTGTTATTATATTTTTTTTTCTTTTATCCATCATATATTTTTTATTAAATTATCAGCTAAAATTAAAACAAATAAAGCGAATAAGTAGAAAATAGAAAAAATAAATATTTTTCTAGCTAGAATATTTGACCTTTTGTTATTTTTAGTTTTAAAAAGATTGTAGCAAAGATTTGCATAATATGATGTCATTATGATTGATGCTACTAGGTAATAAATACTTCCAAAATTAAAAAAATATGGTGCGGCAGTTATTGGAAACATGAGTAAGGCATAAATTAAAATATTTATTTTTGTAGTTTCTATTCCAGAAATAATTGGGAGCATTGGTATTTTTGCCTTTTTATAATCTCCAGATTTATATAAACTTAATGCCCAAAAATGAGATGGAGTCCATAAAAAAATAATCAAAAATAATATTATTGGTTCAATAGAGATAGATCCTGTGGAAATAGTCCAGCCAATTACAGGTGGTAATGCGCCTGCTGCTCCACCTATCACAATATTCTGAGGTGTTTTACGTTTTAGCCAAATAGTATAAATAAAAAAATAAAAACCAATAGTTGAAGCTAATAGAATTGAAGAAATTAAATTTGTAAAATAATAAAGCATAGCAACTGAGACGAAAGATAAAATAATTCCAAAAAGAAGAGCTTGATTTTTTTTGACTTTTCCAGTTGGTATGGGTCTTAAGCAAGTTCTGCTCATTAACGCGTCTAAATCAGACTCGTACCACATGTTCAACACTCCTGCTGCTCCAGATCCAATAGCTACTGCAACCAAAGATAATACTGAAGTTGAAAAAGAAACCTGTGTTGGTGCTATTAACATTCCGACTACACAGGTAAATAGAACAAGAGACATAACTCTTGGTTTCATTAAATTAAAAAAGGATTGTAAGTTATAAGCAAAGCTTATTTTTGAACTTTTAGATTTGAAGGCTATTTCACTCAATTTATTTTATCTTAGGCAACTCTTCAAAAGTGTGAAAAGGTGGCGGTGACGACACCGTCCACTCTAATGTAGTAGCTCCCTCTCCCCATGGGTTTTGTTGTGCTGTTCTCTTTTTTAGGAAAGCATATAATAAATTTAAGAAAAATACACCTAATCCTATTATTGAAATATAAGAGCCAATGGAAGAGATATAATTCCATCCGGCAAATGCATCTGGATAATCAACATATCTTCTTGGCATACCAGCTAATCCTAAAAAATGTTGCGGAAAAAAAATTAAATTTACACCTAAAAAAGTTAGCCAAAAGTGAAGTTTGCCTAAAAATTCTGAATATTCGTATCCAGACATTTTACTAAACCAATAATAAAAACCAGCAAAAACGGCAAACACAGCGCCTAAAGATAACACATAGTGAAAGTGAGCAACTACATAATAAGTGTCATGCAATGCTGTATCTACACCAGCATTGGCAAGAACTACGCCCGTTACACCTCCAAGGGTAAATAAAACTATAAAGCCAATAGCCCATAACATTGGTGTTTTAAAGCTAATTGATCCTCCCCACATCGTTGCAATCCAAGAAAAAACTTTGATACCTGTTGGAACCGCAATTATCATAGTGGCAGCTAAAAAATAAGCTTTCGTATCTGTATCCAATCCAACCGTATACATGTGATGTGCCCAAACAACAAATCCTACTACACCAATAGCTACCATAGCGTAAGCCATTCCAAGATAACCAAAAATAGGTTTTTTTGAAAAAGTTGAAATTATATGACTGATCAATCCAAAGCCTGGTAAAATTAATATGTAAACTTCAGGATGGCCAAAAAACCAAAATAAATGCTGAAATAAAACTGGATCCCCTCCAGTTTGTGCCTCGAAGAAAGCCGTACCAAAATTTCTGTCCGTAAGTAACATGGTGATTGCTCCAGCTAGCACAGGTAAAGACAATAATAATAAAAATGCAGTTACGAGGATTGACCAAACAAATAAAGGCATTTTGTGCATTGTCATTCCAGGTGCCCTCATATTTAAAATTGTAGTTATAAAATTTATGGCTCCTAAAATTGAAGAGGCACCAGCTAAATGTAAACTAAGAATTGCTAAATCCATTGCTGGTCCAGGTTGTCCAGTTTTTGAGGACAGAGGAGGATAAATCGTCCATCCACCTCCTACTCCTGTTTGACCTGGAGGACCCCCAACGAAAATAGAAGTGATCAATAAAATTAAAGCAACAGGCAATAACCAGAATGAAATATTATTCATTCTAGGGAATGCCATATCTGGAGCCCCAATCATAAGGGGAACAATCCAGTTACCAAAACCACCAATTAAAGCAGGCATAACCATGAAAAAAATCATTAATAGCCCGTGACCGGTCACAAGGACATTGTATAGATGATGGTTTCCACCTAAAATTCCATCTCCAGGGTACATTAACTCGATTCTCATTAAAACTGAAAATGCGGAACCAATTAAACCACCAACAATTGCAAAAATTAAATACATTGTTCCTATATCTTTATGGTTTGTGGAATAAGCCCATCTCTTCCAACCGCTTGGTGTATGGTGATGTGAATCTGCTGTAATTGATGACATTATCTAATATTCTCCTGTATTATTTTTTTAGCTAACTTAATATCTGATTTTTTTTCTTCTTTTGCAAATTTTTGTTTAGCCTCCTCTAGCCACTTTTCATATTCGTCTTGCGTAACAACATTAACTGTTATTGGCATAAAAGCATGTTTTATTCCGCAAAGTTCAGAACATTGACCGTAAAAAGTTCCTGTTCTATCTGCTTTAAACCATGTCTCATTTATTCTACCTGGAACTGCATCTCTTTTTACACCGAAAGATGGTAAAGCCCATGCATGTAAAACATCATTCGCTGTTATCATTACTTTTACTACTTTATTCACTGGCACAAAAACTTCGTTGTCAACCGTCAAAAGTCTCGGTTGTGAAGGTTGAAGGTCTTTTTCTTCTACCATGTAAGACTCAAAAATAATATTTTCGTCTGGATATTCATAACCCCAATACCATTGGTATCCTATAGCCTTAATTGTTACATCTGCCGGTGGAATTTTATCTTGAGAATACATTATTTTAAAAGAGGGCACTGCCATAACAATAAGAATAATGCACGGAACTAATGTCCAAATAATTTCTATAAATGTGTTGTGAGTAGTAGTTGACGGAACTGGATTTTTTGACTCTCTAAATCTTATGCAGCTATAAATAACCAAAAATAAAACGAAAGCTGTGATCGCAACGATAATTGGCAAAAGAATATAGTCATGAAACCATACGATATCGTCCATAGATTTTGACGCTGTTTTTTGGAAGCTTAATTGCCATTCCTTTGGTTGCTCTGCTAAAACTACAGAAGGTATGATTAAACTAATAATGTAAATAGCTATTCTTTGCATAAGATTTGTATATACCATATTATTCAATTAACAATTTCATTTAATGCGACAATTAATGATCGTTATTGATAAAATTTATCAATGAAATAGCGCTTATCACAGCGGTTTCTGTTCTTAAGATGTTTTTTGATAACGAAAAAGAAGTTGTAAGAGGATTAGCTAAGATCATCTCTCTTTCAGTTGGAGAAAAATCACCTTCGGGCCCTATTAGTAAAGTAAAAAGTTTTCTTTTGCTTATGTCATTAGATTTAATCTTATATGAAGAGTTTACATCCGCAAATAATATGCTTGTATCTTTTTTTTTACTATCAATAAAATCTTTAAGTTTTATGATTTTGGATATTTCTGGCGGTTTAAGTTGATTGGATTGTTCGGTTGCCTCTATTGCTATTTTTTTTGCTCTATCATAATTTAAATCTTTCACTTCTGTTCTTTCTGAAATTATTGGTATAATTTTCTTCACTCCAAGTTCTGTTGCCTTTTGAAAAATCATTTCCATTTGATTTTTTTTTACTAAACAAATTGCAAGTTCAATATTAGTGGTTTCTAGCGCATTCTTAATTTTTTTTTGAAATTTAACTTCTACCCTTTCTTTTTCAAGAAAAACTATTTCACTTTCCCATTCTCCTTCTTTATTAAAAAAATTTATCTTCGATCCTCTTTTTAACCTCATTACATTCACGATATAATTAATATGTTCTTTTGAGAGTAGACTTATTGAATTTTCAACTATACTATCTGGAAAATATAATCTAATATTACTCATTAGATACATTAAGAAATTAAATTGGAATAATCAACTGAAGGAATAAAAGATGAAAGGACGAAGAGCTGGTGACACTCCGATTGGAGTTGATGTAATTGAGGGAAAATCGTATTATTGGTGCACTTGCGGAATAAGTTCGAAACAACCGTTTTGTGATGGTTCGCATAAAGGTACAGAGTTTAAATCATTAGTTTATAAAGCAGAGCAAAGTAAAAAAGTATTTTTTTGCACGTGCAAACAAACTAAAGATCCTCCTTTTTGTGACGGATCTCATAATTCTTGATGATAAAAAACATTAAAGCAATTGTTTTTGACGCTTATGGTACTTTATTTGACGTAAACTCGGCTGCCGAAAAATGCAAAAGTAAAATAGGTGATAAGTGGGAAGACTTCGCAGATTATTGGCGAACAACTCAATTAGAATATACTTGGCTTAGAAGTTTAATGAATAGACATAAAAACTTCTGGCAAATTACTCAAGATAGCTTGGAAAAATCAATGAAAGTTTTTGAAATTGATGAGTCTATGAAAGGTGAACTACTAAACCTTTATAAAAGTTTATCTCCATACTCTGAGGTAAAAGGTGTTTTAAAAAAACTTAAAGAAGAAAATTATAAACTTGCTATTCTTTCTAACGGGACTCCCGATTTATTGAAACAATTAGTTAAAAGCAATAAATTAGAAAATATTTTCGATGATTTATTTTCTATTGAAGAGGTTAAAGTTTATAAGCCAGACTCAAAAGTTTATGATATTCCTTTGAAAAAATACAAAATTAAAAAAGAAGAAATCATCTTTTTGAGTTCAAACACTTGGGATGTTTCAGGGGGCGGAAACTATGGCTATAAAGCAGTTTGGGTTTGTAGAAATAATAGTACTTTCGATAACCTAGATTATACGCCAAAAAATAAGATTAACAATTTATCGCAGTTACTTGATATAGTATTGTAGTTTAAAGTCTAATTATGAGCACAATAGAAATTCAAAAAATTGTCAAAGCTCTCAGTACTTCTGATGGTGCCGGGGTTAAATTAAAGAGAAGCATTGGAACACCAGAAGCCGATTATATAGATCCTTTCTTAATGCTAGATGAATTTGGGTCTGAAAACAAAGATGATTATATAGCTGGATTTCCTCCGCATCCTCACAGAGGAATTGAAACTGTTACTTACATGTTAAACGGTGAATTTGAACATGAAGATAGTATTGGTTCAAAAGGAAGAATGACACCCGGCGATATTCAGTGGATGAAAACTGGTCGAGGAATTATTCACTCTGAAATGCCTGCTATGACCGATGGAAAACTTTTAGGTTTTCAGTTGTGGATTAATATGCCTGCAAAAATGAAAATGAATAAACCTGAGTATGTCTATATAAAAGCAAAAGATATTGCTCAATTTAAAGATGAGAATAAACTATTGAATATTATTGCGGGTAAGTTTGAAAATATTGAAGGACCAATAAAAAATCACAATGTAGAGCCAATCTATTTTGATATTGAATTAAATTCTAATAAAAAAATTGATTTAAAAGTTCCTTTAAATCATAATTCTTTTATTTATTTGTTAAAAGGAGAATTAAAGGTTGGAAAGAAAAGCGATCAAAAAATATCCGATTCTACACTAGCTCTACTTACAAAGGGTACTGAACTTGAAATTTTTGCTCACAAAAAAAGTAAGTTTTTATTTATCGCTGGAAAACCAATTGGAGAGCCAATAGAACGAGGCGGACCTTTTGTCATGAATACAAAAAAAGAAATACAACAAGCTATTGAGGACTATAAGAATGGATCTTTTGCAAAATACTGATGCCTAAATCAATTATTATAAAAAATAATGGTGGCCCAGAAGTTTTAGAACTTGATGAAGTAAAAGTTGGAAGTCCTGGTCCGAAAGAGATTAAAATAGTTAATCATGCTGTTGGATTAAATTATATTGATACTTATCATAGATCTGGGCTTTATCCCTTAAAACTCCCTAGTGGCATAGGTCTAGAAGGTGCTGGAACAGTTAGTGAACTTGGGGCAGAAGTGTCTGATTTGAATGTAGGAGATAATATTGCTTATGCAGCCGCGCCTGTTGGTGCATACTCTCAACAAAGAATTATACCAGCAAATATAGTTGTAAAACTACCAGATGGTATAACACACAAAATGGCTGCAGCTTTAATGACTAAAGGTTTAACTACATATTACCTGATATGTAAAACCTATAAGCTCAAAGCAGGCGAAACAATTTTATTCCATGCCGCAGCTGGTGGTGTTGGTCAAATTTTTGCTCAATGGGCTAATAGCATAGGCGCAAAAGTTATTGGGACAGTAGGTTCCGATGAAAAAATAGATGTTGCAAAAAACAATGGTTATGAACATGTAATAAACTATTCAAAAAATGATTTTGCTAAAGAAGTAATGAGAATAACAAAAAATGAAGGTGTCTCTGCTGTATTCGATGGAGTTGGCAAAAATACATTTCAAGGGTCAATAGCATGTCTTAAACCGAGAGGTATGATGGTTAGTTTTGGAAATGCTTCTGGTCCTTTAGATCCAGTTAATGTACCAAAAGATATTCAGTCAAAGAGTCTTTACCTTACTAGACCAACTATTGCACATTATTTCTCAAGTAGAAAAGATTTTCAAGAAGGTGCAGATGCAATATTCGAAAAGGTTAAGTTTGGTAAAATTAAAATTAATATTGTTAAAGAATATAAGTTAGCAAATGCAAAACAAGCGCATCAAGATCTTGAGTCAAGAAAACTTAAAGGTCCTTCAATTTTAATACCTTAATTTAAAGATCATCTTTCATAGATTTCATATCGCTTAAATGAAATTTTAAGGCTTTAGTTGATAATCGAATTTCTTGAAGAAATAAAAAAATAGAAACAATCATGCAAAGACAGCAAGCAGCAAAAATCAATCTAGCAATTTGAATTTCATCTAAATAAAGAGCAAATACTGTTAACATGTTAAACAAAAATCCAAAACTAGCAAAACCCATAGTAAATTTTAAAAGATTTGTTCGATTATTTAAATTATGCAACTGTTTTTCCCACTCAGGCGGTATGTGCTTCTCAAAAACGTGCTCGTCGTGCAATTTTCTGATCAAAGCACTTAAAGTATGAAATCTATTACTGTAAACAGTAATAATTAAAGGGATAGCAGGGAACATTAGTGCTGTTACTGTATAATCTATATCCATCGAATCAAATTGATTATGAACATAGTGTTTGATATTTACAAGTCATATTTCATCATGAAGCACATAAAAATTTTTATAGATCTCACAAGGCTTAATAAGCCGATTGGTTTTATGCTTCTTTTTTGGCCATGTAGTTGGGGTCTGGCATTAGCTTATTACTATGATCAAAATTTAAATTTATTTTTACAAAACTTAACTTTATTTTTTTTAGGTTCTGTGATGATGAGAAGTGCCGGGTGTATTTTTAATGATATAGTAGATAAAGATCTGGACAAAAAAGTTTCCAGGACAAAGAATAGACCCATAGCCTCAAAAAAAATTTCAGTTGGAAGATCCTTTTTTTATGTTGTGATTTTATGTCTACTGTCATTTTTAATATTATTACAATTTAATATTCTAACAATCTTACTTGGAATGGGTTCTATGTTCCTGGCTTTTTCTTATCCATTTATGAAAAGAATAACTTATTGGCCGCAATTATTTTTGGGACTAACTTTTAATTGGGGGATAATAATGGCATGGGCGTCAATAATGAACTTCATATCTATTGAAATATTGATCTTATACTTGGCGGCCATATTTTGGACATTAGGTTATGACACGATTTATGGAGTGCAAGATATTGAAGATGATGAAATTATAGGGATAAAATCAACTTCTATTAAGTTTAAAAATAAAATTAAGCCTTTTGTAATTTTATGTTATCTACTAGCAACAACTTTATCAGCAACCTTATTTTTTGATAAAATGAATTTTCTATTAAGTTTATTAATTTTTTTAATCTTTGTTTATTCCCTATTTAATCAAATTAATATTTTTAATACTAAAAATCCCCAATCTTGTTTAAAAGCGTTCAAATCAAATAATTTTTCAGGATTATTTTTATTTTTTTCTTTTTTAATGCTATCAATTAATTTAGGTGTTTAATGAATGTAGATGAACTTTTTCAAATTTTAAAAAGACTTTATAGAAATTATGTTAGATATCGTTTAAAAAGAATATTTCTAGCTTTGATTTTATCTATTATCGTGGCCGGTAGTACAGCTGCAACGGCTTGGCTACTTGATCCAGCTGTAAAAAAAATTTTCATTGATCAAGATGCTACACTTGCTTGGTTAATTCCTATCTTAATTGTTATAGCTTTCTCTGCAAAAGGGCTTTCATTATATTTTGCCAGAATAAATATAATCAAGGTTGGAAATAGTATTGGTGCAGAATTACAAAAACAGGTTGCTAATAATATCTTAACAGCAGATGTTCAAACATTAGAAAACAAACATTCAGGTCAGTATATTTCAAATATAATGTACGATGCTGGTCAAGTTCAACATCTTGTAAGTAATGGAGTATTGAATCTTATGAAAGATAGTTTTTCATTGGTGGCATTAGTATCTGTCATGTTTTACCAAAACTGGAAACTTTCAATATTTGCATTATTCATGATGCCATTAGCAGCTACACTTGCAAAAAGTCTAGGTAAAAAAATTGGAAAAGCCACAGGCGAAGCAGGAGAAATTTCAGGTAAACTAACATCTTTTCTCTCCGAAATTCTTAAAGGTTCCAAAATGATTAGGGTTTATCAAAGAGAAGATACTGAAAATAGTAATGCGCATAAAGTAATAAATGAACTCGTAAAAAAACAAATAAAGATTGCAAGCGTAATGATTAGAGCTACTCCTATTATGGAAATTTTAACAGGCTTTATGATTGCTGGTTTTATATATTTCTCTGGAAAATTAATTTCTGCAGGGGAGTTGGAAGTAAACAATTTTTTCTCATTCTTAGCCGCAATGATGCTTGCCTACCAACCCATAAGATCACTAGCAACTATAAATATGGTAGCTTACCAAGGTTCTGCAGCTGCAAAAAGAATATTTACAGTTATTGATACTCCAATAAGTATTAAAAATGAAAATCACTTACCAAAAATCAACATTAATAAATCAAATATTAATTTTGAGAACGTAAGTTTTAAGTATGACTCATCAAAAGATAAAGCGGTCAAAGATATAAATTTAAATATTTCAGGTGGATCAATGACCGCATTTGTAGGTCATAGTGGAGCTGGAAAAAGTACCATAATTAATCTTTTACCAAGATTTTATGATCCACAAAAAGGAGAAATTTATATAGATGGCCAAAACACAAAAGAAATTTCCTTACAATCTTTAAGAAAAAATATTTCTTTAGTAAGTCAGGATGTAATTTTATTTGACGACACAGTTAGAGCTAATATTTTGTATGCTAACCCACAAGCTTCAAATGATGATGTGATAAAGGCATGTGAATTTGCTGCTGCTGATAAATTCATTAAGGAACTGCCAAGCCTTTATGAGACAAAAATTGGTGAGAATGGAGTTAGACTTTCTGGAGGTCAAAAACAGAGAATTTCAATAGCTAGAGCTATTCTTAAAAAATCTCCTATTATTCTTCTTGATGAAGCAACATCATCGCTAGATGCAGAGTCTGAGCAAATAGTTCAAAATGCAATTACAAATCTTACAAAAAATAAAACTACATTAGTGATAGCTCATAGATTATCAACTATACATAACGCTGATAAAATTTATGTCTTAAAAGATGGAAAAGTAATTGATCAAGGAAATCACAATGAGTTAATTTCAAAATGTGATGAGTATAAATCTTTATATCAAAAACAATTAAAATAAGCTTAATGTTTATAATTTACCAATCGCTTACTATTATCTTTTATCCAATTTTTATTTTGATAATTTTTATTAGGTGGTTAATTGGAAAAGAAGACTCAAAAAGATTTAAAGAGAAATTTTTTATATCATCTGATTATAAAATACAAAAAAATAATAATTTAATTTGGTTTCATGGTGCAAGTATTGGTGAGGTGCAAAGTGTGATTCCAATTATCTATTATTTACTTGAAAAAGAAAAGAACTATAAGATTCTTATTACCACAACAACATTGAGCTCGGGTAAAATGATAGCAAATGAGTTTGGGAATAATAAAAATATATTTCACTATTATTTACCTTTTGATATTAATTTTTTGGCTCAAAGATTTTTAAATAAATTTAATCCGAATGCTGCAATATTTATTGACTCAGAAATTTGGCCAGTTTTTATAAATCAGATAAAAAAAAGAAAGATTCCATTAATTCTTATTAATGGGAGAATAACAAAAAAAACATTTAAGCGATGGAATTGGGTCGGGGGTTTTTCAAAAAATATTTTTTCACTATTTGACCTTGTTCTTGCATCTAGTCAAGAGTCATTTAAAAATCTTGTAAAACTGAATTGTAAAAATATAAAATTTTTAGGAAATTTAAAATTTGTAACAAAAAAAGAAACTAAAAATTTAAAAGAAGTTTTAAAAGATTATTTTGAGAAAAGAAAAGTGTGGTGTGCGGCAAGCACGCATAAAAATGAGGAAATTATTTGTTTAAAAGCACATAAAAGGATTAAAAAAATTCATCCTGAATTAATAACTATAATAGTTCCTAGACATATTAGTAGGATAAAAGAAATTTATTCTGAGTGTAAAAGTATGAATTTACAAACGCAAATTATAAATAAAAATGATTTAATTAATGATGGAGTTGAGATAATTTTAATAAATTCTTTTGGGGTTTTGAGTCAATATTACAACTATTGTAAAAGTATTTTCATGGGTAAGTCATTAAGCAAAAAATTAATTTCTGTAGGAGGGCAAAATCCTCTCGAAGCATCTATGTCGGGATGTAAAATTTATTTTGGTCCATATGTGTATAATTTTGAGGAAATATATGATTATTTAAAAAAAATTGGGATAGCTGAGCAAATTAATGGTGAGCTTGATCTATCGTCAAAAATTGCTGAAGATTTAAAATCACCAAAGACTATAAATAATGATAATTTAGAAAGATTAAAATTACTTGGCGATGAAATTTTCGATAAAACTATAAAAGAATTAATTAAATTTATTTAATTATGAAAATATTAACACCAGATTTTTGGAAAAATAAGAAAATTATATTCATACCAATATATATAGTACTAGCACCTTTCGTAATTTTAGTTCAAATTTTTGATTTCATAAAATCAATTGTTGTGAAACCACATGAAGAGAAAGACCTTAAAGTCATATGTGCTGGAAATATTTATATAGGAGGCACCGGAAAAACTCCGCTATCAATAGAACTAATAAATATATTTAAAACCATAGGGTTAAAGTCAGTGATAGTAAAAAAAAAATATGAAGATCAACAAGACGAGGTAGACCTAATTAAGAGTAAGAATATTGACATAATAGTTGAAAAAAATAGAGTTCTAGGAATTAAACAGGCCTCTGAAAAAAAATACTCCGTTGCAGTTTTAGATGATGGTTTTCAAGATTATTCAATAAAAAAAGATTGTATCATTATGTGTTTTGGATCTCAATGGTTGGGAAATGGTCTCACAATTCCCGCAGGTCCTTTAAGACAAGGTTTTAATCAAATTAAAAAAAGTAATATTGTTGTTCTAAATTCGCTAAATAGTGAAATATCTCAAAAATGTGAAGAAAAAATTAAAGAAGAGAATAAGGATATTAAAATTTTTCATTCGTACTATACACCTGATAAGAAATCTTTAGAACAACTGAAAGATCAAAAAATTTTTGCTTTTGCTGGAATTGGGAATCCAGAAAATTTTTTTAAATTACTTACAAGTTCAGGTCTAAAAGTCTATGAAAAAAATTCTTTTCCTGATCACTACATTTACAATAAAGAGGATTTAGATAAAATGATCTCAATAGCTAAAAAAAAAGAATATAAAATTATTACTACTGAAAAAGATTACTTTAGATGCAAAAAATTCGAGATGAAAGAAATTGATTATCTTCCAGTAAATTTGGTGATAAAAGAAAAAAATAAATTTGTTAAAGAGTTGGAAAAATTTATTTTATGAAAATAATTAAATATTTTATAGAAGCAATATTCATTTATTTTTTTTTCATATGTATTAAAATTTTAGGTATTAAATTTTCAAGAAAAATATTTGCAAAAATATTTAATTTTATTGGCCCATTAATCAAATCAAAAGATATTGTAAACTCAAATATAGATAAAGTTTTTGGAAATTGTAGTGAAAAAAAAAGAAAAGAAATAATAAAAGATATGTGGAATAATTATGGAATGACATTTGTTGAATATTTATTTTTAAAAAGATTTAGAAAGGATAATTCACATATTAATTTAAAAGGTCTCCATATTCTCGAAGAAATAAAGAAAAAAAAGAAACCTGTTATTTTTGTATCTGGGCATTTTGCTAATTATGAGCTGATGTCGATGGAGCTTGTAAAAAGAAATATAAATTTAGCAACTATTTATAGACCCTTAAACAATTTTTTTCTGAACCCTTTTATGGAACATTTAAGAAGAAAGTATGTTTGTAAAAATCAAATTAGAAAAGGTATTGCTGGAATAAGAGATGCTGTAAAATTTTTAAAAAAAGATTACAGTATTGCTCTTATGATTGATCAAAGAGTAAGCGAGGGGAAAAAGTTGCCCTTTTTTAATGATAACGCTTTAACAACTACTTTACCTGCTCAAATTTCATTAAAATACAATTATGAAATAATTCCTATCTCTATCAAGAGAAATTTTGATAACACCTTTGATATGGAAATAATGAGTCCCTTAAGTCCAGTTGATAACAAAAATTCAGATAAAAATAGATTAAATATTACTCTAAAATTAAATAAAATTATTGAACAGATGTTATTAAAGAACCCTCATCAATGGATTTGGACACATAATAGATGGAAGTAATTATTTTTTTTTCCTTAATTCCTCATACCTTATTTGAGCTTCTGCAGGAGAAAAATATGCTTCCTGTAAATCAACATTCCAATAATTAAGCTCTTCCAAAGGTATCTCTTTTTTTGAAACTGAACAAATAACATGATCTCCCTTTTCGATTATTTCAAAGGAATTAGCTTTAAACGTTACTTTAGCTTTTATTTTGTTCATAATAGAAAATAATATATATAATATAATTCTTCATATGAATATTGCTTTGATAGGTAGTGGTGGTAGGGAACATGCAATCTGCGAAACGCTATTAAAATCTAACAAAGTAAATAAAATATATGTAATACCTGGAAACGCAGGCACCTCAAAAATAGCTATAAATTTAAATATAGATCCCTCTATTTACTCGGAGTTGCTCAAAATAATCAAAGATAAAAAAATTGATTTGGTCGTAATTGGACCTGAAGAACCACTTGTAAATGGAATTGTTGATTTTTTAAGAAGTAAAAAAATCAATGTATTTGGACCCAATAAATATGCTGCCCAACTTGAAGGTTCAAAAGCCTTTATGAAACAGTTATGTAAAAAATATAAAATACCAACTGCAAATTTTAAAGTTTGCACAAAAAAAAATGAGGTTAAAAATTTTCTTAAAAAAACAAAAATGCCAATTGTAGTAAAAGCGGATGGCCTCGCCGCGGGTAAAGGGGTAGTAATATGTAAAAGCAAGGAAGAGGTATTAAAAATTAGTAACGAAATTTTTTTGGGAAAATTTAAAAGTTCAAAAAAATGTATTTTAGAAGAATTTCTTCAAGGTGAAGAGGCGAGCTACTTTGTGGTAGTAGATAAAAATTCCTTTTTGTTTATGGGTAGTGCACAAGACCATAAAAAAGTTGGAGAAGGTGAAAAAGGTCCTAATACAGGAGGAATGGGAGCTTATTCCCCTGCCCCTATAATTAATAATACAATCGAAAAAAAGATAATAAGTAGAATTATTAAACCAACTTTATTGGCTATGAAAAAATCAGGAAAACCTTTTACAGGATTTTTGTATGCTGGCTTGATGATTAAAAATAATAATCCATATTTGATTGAGTATAATATTAGAATGGGAGATCCTGAGTGCCAAGTTATTTTACCGAGATTAGAGACTAAGTTAATTGATATACTAATGGGATCGGTAAAAAATAATTTAAATAAAATTAAAATAAAGTGGAAGAAAAATAAATGTATGACAATAGTTCTCTGCTCAAAAGGTTACCCTGGAAAATATAAAAAAAATAAAATGATTAAAAATTTTAATAAATTTAAATTAGATAATAATTCAATTATTTTTCATGCTGGAACGAAATTAATAAAGAATAATTACTTTTCAAATGGTGGCCGAGTTCTTAACGTTACAAGCAGTGGAAATAATTTTAAAGAAATAAGAAAAAAGATCTTTACAATTTTAAAAAAGATAAACTGGAAGGATGGTTTTTTTAGAAAAGATATTGGCTGGAGAGTTATAAAAAATCGATGAGAATAATTGGAGGTAAATTAAAAGGGAAAAAAATTTTTCACATAAATAACTTAACTACAAGACCATTAAGAGATTTTGTTAGGGAAAACGTATTTAATATTATCGATCACTCAAAGCTAATAGATATAAAAATTAAAAATTCAAGTGTGCTTGATTTGTATTCGGGGATAGGTTCTTTTGGATTAGAGTGTATATCTAGGGAGGCAAATAATGTCACTTTTGTTGAAAAAGATAAAAATGCATTAATGTATTTAAATAAAAATATTGAAGAACTTTTAATAAAAAAAAAAATTAGTATATTTACTCAAGATACATCTCAATTTTTTAAAATAAATAAAATTAACAAATACGATATAGTCTTTCTTGATCCTCCTTATGCCAAAAGAGATTACACAGAAGATTTAAAGTTTTTAAAGAAACTGAATTTAATGAATAAAAAACATCTAATTATTATTCATAGAGAGAAAAAATCAAATGAAACATTGGAAGAATTAATAAATATAAAATTAATTAAACATTACGGAAGATCTAAAATTATTTTTGGCTGCTTTTATTAACTTAGAAATTTTTTTGTAAGTTTTTTAACTTCTTCAACAGCTGGTTGATCAAAGGGATTTATCCTTAAGCATTTGCCTAATATTACTGTTTCAATTATGAAATAAGAAAATAACTCCCCTAAAGTTTCCAAATTATTATTTTTTACTAAAATTTGTTTAAAAGAAATATTCTTTCTTTTTAATACTGTAATTAACGAATTTTTTTGAGCTATTAAAATATTTTCTAAGCTCTTCTTACTCAGAAATTTTTGCGAATTACCAAAAAAATTATTTCTATTGTAAATTTTATTTAAACTTTTTGAACTAAATATATAAAATAATTTGTCTTTAGGTCCATCCAAAAAAAGTTGTAGTAAACTATGATGGTCTTTTGGACCTAAAGAAATTACTGGAAGAATACCTTTACCTTTTTTTCCTAGGCTTTCAGAAATTAGTTGTTGGCACCAATAAACAAAATCATTTAAATTTGAGCTATAATTCAAAAAAATAATTGAATTAATTTTTTTTGAAGAATAAACTTCAAATAAACTGGATAAATTTTTTATCATTTTATTTTTATTTTTACCTTTTACACAGCTTAGAAAATTTTTTCTTAATTTATTTACATTAAGTCCCATGATTAAAGCTGGTAATATTCCAACTTCAGAAAAAACTGAAAATCGACCGCCTATATAATTTTTATGTTCAATTAATAAAATTCTTTTTCTTTTTGAAAAATTATACAATGAGTTGTTTTTTCTTTCTGTCACTATTATTGTATTTCTAAAATTGTGTTTTGGTTTAAAGATTAAGTTTATATTAGTTAATGTTTCTAAAGTATTCCCAGACTTTGAAATAAATATAAAAAGAACATTCTTAAAATTAAGCTTTCTAAGTTCAATAATTTTTTTTTCATCTAAGTTGTCTACAAATATAAATTTTTTTCTAATCTTATTCTCAAAATAATTGTAGATTGCTTTAGCACCTAAAATTGATCCCCCCATACCAATCAACACCACAACTTTATACTTCTGATAATTTTTAATTTGTTTAGAATTAAAATTAATTTTAAATTTTTTACTTAATAAATAAAGAGAGTCTTTTTTCTTATCAATATTGGTTATTGTTTCATCAAAAACTTTTTTTATGTAAGCTAATTTTTTTTTAGATTTTTTTTCTTCAAATTTTTTAGAGGAAAAATTATTGCTTATATCTAAATTTTTATTATTTAAGATCACTTTTTAATCTGATTTATTATGGATTTTTCTGTAGATGTAGTTTTATTGCTTGTAGTTTTATTTTCTTCAACTCCAAGTCTAATTTTCTGCTCTATAGACTGATTGTTGTTTCTTTTTTTGACTTGAGATTTTGGTTTGGGTAACTCATTAAAATTAGGTGGAACTGTTAAAGGTTGTCTTTTTTTAACTAAAAATTCATCAGTTTTGTTGACTTTCTCATTTCTTAAAACCTTGCCCGCATCACTTAGACCAGAACATGAGTATAAAAATAAACTAAAAAAAAATATTTGATATAAAATTTTAATTGTTCTCATTTTTTAAAAAAATTTCATTGCCTATTAATAAAATTATACCAACAGATATAAATATATCTGCAATATTAAATGTAAACCAGTGGTAATCATTAATATGAAAATCTATAAAATCGGGCACTGAATAATAAGTAATTCTATCATACAAATTTCCAAATGCACCACCAATTATTAGAGCATAAAAAAATTTATCATTATTTTTAGTTTTAATCATTAAAACAAGTATAAATAATATTATAAATAATATAAAAGCAGATACAACGTGATAAATAACGGAAGCTTCCAAATTTAAAAGGCCAAACCCTATACCACTGTTCCAAACCAAATCAAAATTTAAAAAATCGTTAATGAATAATCGTTCTTCTCCATTAGATGCTCTCTCTAAAATTATATTCTTCGAGTATCTATCTAAAAAAAAGATTATAGATATAATCAATATACTGAATGAATTTTCGATTTTGTTAAAAAAATTAAGTAATCTTTTCATTAATTTTTAGGACTATTTTTTACTTTTTCACATCTCTCACATTTTTTATTTACAATTTTCCAACATCTTGGACACTTTATTCCATTAGATTTTTTGACAATAATCTTTGTTTCATCTTTCTCATTTTTATTTTTTAATTTAATTGCTTTAGAAGTAATAAAATATTCAGCTAAATCAAGTCCTTCCATTAAATTAAAATTTTCTTTACTTGTAGAGATTTCAATTTCGGCCTCTAAACTTGAGCCAATTTCTTTACTAGCTCTTTTTTCCTCAATTGCAATATTTGCATCCTGTTTAATTTTGTACAGAGCGTTCCATTTCTTATCTAGATTTTCGTCTTTCCAAGAATTTGGAATTTCGGCAAAATTTGATGTGTGAATACTTTTTTCATTATCTTTATTGATCAAGCTGTAAATTTCTTCAGTTGTGAAAACAAAAATTGGTGCAAACCATTTTAATAAACATTCTAATATGATGTTCAAAACAATTATACAATCTTTTCTTTTTTTTGAATTGATATCATCACAATATAAAACATCTTTTCTAATATCAAAATAAAATGATGAAAGATCTAGATTACAAAAATTTAGTAAGTCTTTGTAAAGTTTATGAAAGCTGTAGTTTTTTAAATTTTCTGCAACTGATGCATTTATATGAAACAGTCTATTAAGAACAAATCTTTCGAGCTCTGAAAAATTTTTAATCTCTACTTTGGAAAAATTAATGGGTTCGAATTTATCTTGAATATTTCCCAAAATAAATCTAAAAGTATTTCTAATTTTTCTATAAGACTCAGCATGTTGTGCCAATATTGATTTATCAATTCTTAAATCTTCTGAGTAGTCAGAAGATGCTACCCAAGCTCTAAGTATGTCAGCACCGTAATTTTTTAATATCTCCTCTGGTGAGATTACATTTCCAGAAGATTTGGACATTTTCATTCCTTTTCCATCAACAACAAATCCATGTGATAAAATATTATTGTAGGGCGCTCTTCCTCGAGTTCCACAGGCCTCCAGTAAAGAGGAATGAAACCAGCCTCTATGTTGATCTGAACCCTCTAAATACATATCTGCAGGCCATTTTAAATCTTTTCTTTTTTCTAGAACAAAACTATGGGTGGAACCGCTATCAAACCACACTTCTACAATATCGTTTAGTTTTTCATAATCTTTTGCGTCATAGTCCTTTCCTAAAAATCTCTGTGAGCTATCTGTGAACCAGCAATTAGAACCTTCCTTTTCATAAATTTCAGCAATTCTATTAATTACATTTTGATCTCTTAATGGCTCATTAGTTTTTTTATTTATAAATATTGGTAATGGCACACCCCAAACTCTCTGCCTGGAAACACACCAATCTGGCCTACCCTCAATCATGGACATTAAGCGTTCTTTTCCTTTAGATGGAAAAAACTGAGTTTCGTTTATAGCTTTTATTGCTTTTTTTCGTAAAGAATTAGTTTCCATAGAGATGAACCATTGTGGAGTAGCTCTATAAATTAATGGCGCTTTTGATCTCCAAGAATGAGGGTAGCTATGCCTTAGTTTATCATTTTTAAGTAATTTATTTTCCCCTTTCAATTTTTCAATTACTAAAGCGTCGGCCTTAAAAATATGTGTGTTTGAAAAATGTGGGACTTTATCAGTATATAAACCCTTGCTATCAACTGTATATTCAGAAGGAATATTATTTTTTAAACATAAGTTAAAATCATCAGGGCCATGACTCGGCGCGCAATGCACTATTCCTGTTCCCTGATCAAGATTAACAAAATGTGCGTCAAGCATTGGTACATCATATTTAAAACCAAAATTTTCAAACGGATGAGAGCAAATTGTATTTTTAAATTCCTTACCATTAAATTTTTTTAAAATTTTAAACTCTTCAACACCACAAGACTTAATGACTGAGTCAACTAATTTAGTTGCTATAATAATCTTTTTTTCTTTAAAATTTTCTAGACTATTAATTTCTACTAATGAGTATTCGATTGAACTATTAAAAGCTAATGCCTTGTTGGCTGGAATAGTCCATGGAGTTGTAGTCCAAATAATTACATTAGAGTTTTTTAAAAATTCCTTTTCAGTTTTTTTTATCGTAAAAGAAGTAAATATAGTGTTAGAGGTGTGGTCTAAGTATTCAACTTCTGCATCAGCTAAAGCTGTTTTTTCAACAGTCGACCAAAGAACAGGTTTGAATCCTTGATATAAGCTTTTATCAATTAAAAATTTTCCAAGTTCTCTTACTATTTGAGCCTCGGCATCGTAACTCATGGTCGAATAGTAATTCTCAAAGTCACCTACAACTCCAAGTCTTTTAAACTCTTTAATATGAACGTTAATCCAATTTTTTGCAAATTCTCTACACTCGTTTCTAAAATCTTTAATTGGAATTTCATCTTTATTTTTTTTATTTTTTTTATATTGCTCCTCAATTTTCCACTCAATTGGTAATCCATGACAATCCCAGCCGGGTACATAAATTGAGTCTTTTCCAGTCATTTGATGAAACTTAGTAATCATATCTTTCAATATTTTATTTAAAGCAGTACCCATATGTATATGTCCATTTGCATATGGTGGGCCATCATGAAGAATAAATTTCTCCTTGCCTTTTGAGCTTTGCCTTATTTGTTTAAAAATTTTATTTTTTTCCCATTTTTCTAAAATTAAAGGTTCCTTTGCAGGTAAGTTTGCTTTCATTGAGAAAGCAGTTTTAGGTAAATGTAAATTTTCTTTTGACATTTTTTTATCTTATCTTTTTTATATCTTTTTTAATTTGTATTTTGAGCTCTCTTATATTTTTAAATTTTTTTTCTGGTCTAATGAATTTAACAAAACTTACTTTTAAGTTTTTATTATAAAGATTTTTCTTTAAACCAAATATATTAACCTCTAATAACAAAATTTTTCCATTAAAAGTAGGTCTATATCCAATATTAGCTATACCTTTTTTTTGGGCATTATTAACAAAAACAGTAACTGAATAAACGCCTAGTTTCGGAACCACATAGTCTTTCAGCTTAATATTGCAAGTCGGAAATCCAATTATTCTTCCTCTTTTTTCTCCTTTAATTACTTTACCCTCAATGGTCCAGGGTCTTCCCAAAAAACTATTTGCCTTATGAATATTACCTTTGGATATTTCAGACCTGATAATTGATGAAGATAATACTTTAGCGTTTTTTTTTAAAGGTTTAGAAATAATGGTTTTGAAATTATAGTAACTCTCATTTTTTTTAAGCCTAAAAATATTCCCCTTTCTATTTTTACCAAATTTAAAATTTTTGCTTATAAATATATATTTACAATTAAATTTTTTATAAATAATTTTTTGAATAAATTTAATATAGTTTAAATTTGAAAATTTTTTATCAAATTTAATGATATTAATAAAATCCACCTTCATTTCTTTTAATCCTGAAATTTTTTGATTTAAGTTGTTTATTCTATGATGTTTAATGTTTTTATTAAAAAACATTACTGGAACAGGTTCAAAAGTAATAACGCCAAAACTTAATTTATTTTTTTTTGCTTTTTGTTTTGCTTCTTTTAAAACTTTTTTATGCCCTTTGTGTAAACCATCAAAGTTTCCTATTGCAATAACTGATCTTTTAAACTTTTTTTTAATTTTATCTCTCTTAATAATTTTCATTTTACCAACAAAGTTTTTTTTGAAAATATTTAGAATGAACTTTATATTTTTTCATCAAATCATCCAATTTATTTTCATCACTATATTCATCCCTATGAACTCCATCTAAAATGAATAGGGAATCTGCGTTTATATTATTTGCTCCTTTTATATCTGTATTTAAATTATCGCCAATAATAAAATTATTTTCATTTTTTTTAATACAAAGATTGTAAACTTCTGGATATGGTTTTCCAAAATATATTACTTCTCCTCCCATCGATTGAAAAATATCAGCTACTGAACCAGCGCAATACTCTTTTGTCTGTCCTTTATAAACTGTTAAATCAGGGTTTGTACAAATTAATTTTTTCTTTTTACTATTTTCAAGTAATTTTTTATAAAAGTTTAAATCTTCCTTTTTATCATCAAATAATCCAGTGCATAAAATAAATTGAGACTTTTCAAGAGTTGTAACATTTTTTTCTAAGCCATTAAAAAGGGGTTTGTCTCGTTCAGGCCCTAAATGATAAAAATATTCACCAAATTTTTTTTCTTTTAACGAACTTACAGCAGCCTCTCCTGATGTTAAAACATATTTAAGATACTCGTCTTTCATATTAAGTTTTTTTAAAAACTTAATTACATTTGCATTTGGTCTTGGAGCATTTGATAAAAATGTAATTTTTTTTTTGTTTTTCAATAAATTATCAACTACTTCTAAAGCTTCAGGATTAAGTTTAAAACCGTCATGCATAACACCCCATAAATCAATTATGAAAGAGTCATATTCTTTAAAAATTTCTGATAAGTGTTCTAATTTTTTCAATTTACTAGATTCCTTTATAGACCTTTATAGAAAAGTTAACAAAATATAGCAATATAAGCCTTTTTTTGATAATAAAAACGCTTGTTAGTGCACTTGAAATTTTAACAAAACTCACCATATCAGGCGTACATATAAATTACAGGAGCAAAATATGAAATTTAGACCTCTACATGATCGTGTGCTTATAAAAGTGCTCGAAAGCGAAGAAAAAACAGCCGGTGGAATAATCATTCCTGATACAGCAAAAGAAAAACCTCAAGAAGGAGAAGTGGTTGCAGTTGGACCTGGGGCAAAATCTGATGATGGTAAAATTCATCCTATGGACGTTAAAGTTGGTGATATAGTGCTTTTCGGAAAATGGTCTGGCACCGAAGTAAAAATAGACGGAAAAGAATACAGTATCATGAAAGAGTCTGACATTATGGGAATATCAAAAAGTAAAAAATAGAATTAAAAGGAGAGATTAATGGCAAAAATTATAAAATTTGGAACAGAAGCTAGAACTAAAATGCTCAACGGAGTTAATATTCTGGCTAATGCAGTAAAAGTAACTCTTGGACCAAAAGGTCGTAACGTTGTTATGGATAAATCCTATGGTGCTCCAAGAACAACTAAAGATGGAGTTTCGGTTGCTAAAGAAATTGAATTGGATGACAAATTTGAAAATATGGGAGCTCAAATGGTAAAAGAAGTTGCTAGCAAAACAAATGATAACGCTGGTGACGGAACTACTACTGCAACTATATTAACTCAAGCTATTGTTACCGAAGGTTTGAAGTATGTAACAGCTGGGATGAATCCAATGGATATTAAAAGAGGTATTGATAAAGCAGTTGAACATGTTATTCAAAAATTAAAATCTTCTGCAAAAAAAGTTAAGGCAAATGAGGAAGTGGCTCAAGTAGGTACAATTTCTGCAAATGGAGAAAAATCGATTGGAGATATGATTTCAAAAGCAATGCAAAAAGTTGGAAACGAAGGTGTTATAACTGTTGAGGAAGCTAAAGGAGTAGAAACTGAACTTGATGTAGTAGAAGGTATGCAATTTGATCGAGGATATCTATCTCCATATTTTGTAACAAATACTGAGAAGATGACTACTGAACTTGATAACCCTTTAGTTCTTTTAGTGGAAAAAAAATTAGCTAATCTTCAACCAATGGTTCCTCTATTAGAGTCTGTGGTTCAAGCAAACAGGCCATTAATGATTATATCTGAGGATGTTGAAGGTGAAGCTTTGGCTACTTTGGTTGTAAATAAATTAAGAGGTGGTTTAAAAGTTGTAGCTGTAAAAGCTCCTGGTTTTGGGGATAGAAGAAAATCTATGTTAGAAGATATTGCTATCTTAACTGGAGGCCAAGTTATATCAGAAGATCTTGGAATTAAGTTAGAAAATGTTAAAATTGGTGACTTGGGATCTTGTAAAAAAGTAAAAATTGATAAAGAAAATAGTACAATAGTCGCTGGAGAAGGAAAAAAATCAGATATAGAAGCCAGATGCAATCAAATAAGATCGGAGATCAACGAGACAACTTCTGATTATGATAGAGAAAAACTTCAAGAAAGATTAGCTAAACTTGCTGGCGGTGTTGCAGTAATTAAAGTTGGTGGTGCAACTGAAGTTGAAGTGAAAGAGAGAAAAGATAGAGTTGAGGATGCTCTTAACGCTACAAGAGCTGCTGTCGAAGAAGGAGTTGTAATTGGAGGCGGTTGTGCTCTACTTTATGCCTCTCTAGATCTTGATGGTTTAAAAGTAAAAGGTGATGATCAAAAAGCAGGAGTGGATATTGTGAAAAAAGCTCTTCAAGCTCCAGTGAGACAAATCACTGCTAATGCCGGAGTAGATGGTGCTGTGATAGTGGGTAAACTAATTGAGGGAAAAAAAGCAACTCAAGGCTATGATGCTCAAAATGAAGAATATGTTGACATGTTCTCAAAGGGTATTATCGATCCTGCAAAAGTAGTAAGATCTGCTTTACAAGACGCTGCTTCAATTGCTGGGTTACTTATTACAACTGAGGCAATGGTTTCAGATAAGCCCGAAGAGAAAGATGCTGGTCCTGCGATGCCACCTATGGGTGGCGGTATGGGCGGTATGGGTGGAATGGGCGGCATGGGCGGCATGGGTATGTAAGCTCTAAAACTTAGAAATTTAAAAAAAACCCCAGCTTTGAATCTGGGGTTTTTTTTTGACTTACTTGCAAATTACTAGTTTTTTAGTTTATAATAATTATAAACTAAATTATGAATGCTTTTATCGCTGCAGTTATAGAAAAGAAAACAATTCTCATAGCAAATGAGGGAAGGCTTTTGAAAAAATGCTTTCTTGGTTTTGCCATATTAATGATGGCATTCCAGGTCAATGATTTTGGTGTCCTGGTTCGTCAAACATTAGTTGATGCTTACCTTCAAGTCTCTGTATTTGTGGGATTTACGCTTTTCATCTTCATAGGGATGGATGCACTTACTAAATTTAATATTTCTTATATTCTAGATAAAACAAAAAAAATTCACGTAATTATGGCTTCTTTACTAGGAGCCCTGCCAGGTTGTGGAGGAGCAATCGTTGTTGTAACTCAATATATTCAAGGGAAAATTAGTTTTGGATCGTTGGTCGCTGTTCTTACAGCAACAATGGGTGATGCCGCTTTTTTATTATTAGCCACTGAGCCTTTGACTGGTTTTTTTATATTTGTTTTAAGTGCTTCCGTTGGAGCGCTAACTGGATACATTATAGATAAACTTCATGGAACAAACTATCTTCAGAGTAATTCTAAAATTAAAGTAGAGTTTGAAAAATTAAAAAAAACTTTTGTATCTAAATTTAATATTTTTTGGATGTTAATTTTTCTTCCTGGTTTTGTAGTGGGTCTTTTTGTTGCTTTTCAACAAAATATAGATGAAATTTTAAATATTCCTGATAGTTACAGCTTGGTAACCTCTTTAGGCTTAGCAGGATCAATTATATCTATCTTTATGTGGTCACTTAATCCCCTAAGTGATTTTCAGTGTTCAACTGACAGAACGCGATCTCTTTTACCTAGAGTAGTTGATACAACTAATTTCGTAACAACGTGGGTCATTTGTGCATTTTTAATATTTGAGATCTTTATGTATTTTACTTCTTTAGATTTAAAAGTACTTTTTGATGTCTGGATGCCTTTGGTTCCCTTAATAGCAATACTGCTTGGATTCCTGCCAGGATGTGGGCCACAAATTATTGTTACCTCTTTTTATTTAAACGGATTTATTCCTTTATCAGCAGAAATTGGAAATGCAATTTCAAATGATGGAGATGCTTTGTTTCCTGCTATTGCTTTGACTCCAAAAGCAGCTATAGTGGCAACACTTTATAGTGCAATTCCAGCTTTTATTTTTGCTTACGGATATATGTTCTTATTCGAATAAAATTTTTTTAAATTTGGAGAGAATTAATTTTATTTTTACTTTTTTTAGAAACCATTAAACACGCATAAGATTTTAAGATTAAACCGTCCTTTAAAACTCTCAAATTATTGTCTGCTAAAGTTTTTCCAGTTGATGTTATATCTGATATTACTTCAGATGATCCTATAAATGGATAGGTTTCTGTAGCACCTAAACTTGAAATAAGTTTATACTGAGTAACTCCTTTAGAAATTAAAAAATCATTTGTTAAATTTGGATATTTTGTTGCGACTCTTAATCTTGAATTTGTCTTAGATCTTATGTCAAAGGCTACCTCCTCTAAATCAGCAATTGTTTGAACATCAATCCAGTCATCTGGTACAGCGATAACTAAATTAGCACTTCCAAAATCAAGCTTTTGTTTAATGGTTATTTTGTCTTGTAGATTTTTTTCTGACTCACTTAAAAGATCTAGTCCAGATACACCAATATCTAATGTTCCATCGCCTAATCTTTGAATTATCTCTTTTGCATGTAAATAGATAATTTTTACATAAGGTTTGTTCTCGATAGCCGCAAAATAATTTCTTTCTTTGTTACTTTGTAAAATTTTAAAACCTTTATTTTGGAAAAATATTAAAGATTTTTCTTTTAATCTCCCTTTACGTGGTAATCCTATAGTAATTAAATTATTCATATTAAAAAATATTATTTAAATTAATTGCTGCACCTACAGCTGGTATTTTCTTTTTTGCACCTAAACTTTTCAGCAAATCATCATATCTGCCTCCCCTAGCAATCTCTTTTTTTTTCGAGAGTATTTCAAAAACAATTCCTGTATAGTATTCAATGTCGCGTCCAAAATTTGATATGAAATTAACTTCTCGGTTTAATTTTCTTAAATTATGAATTGATTTCAACTCTTTAAAAATATTCTTATCAAGATTATTTTTTTTAATAAAAAAAGCTAATTCTTTATCAAGTAATGTTAACTTGCAATTTATTTTAAGAAAAGCTCTTATTATTTTTACTATTTGTTTTCCTTCATTGAATGATCTGGGATCTTTTATTTTTTTATTAAATCTTTCTAAAATTTCTGAAATAGACCGTCCAGCTATAACTTTACTTTGATCCATATTTTTCATCTCATTAAATCTTTTTTTATCAGTATCAAAAGAAACAAGATCAATATCTGAATTTTTTTCTAAACGCTTGAGCAGTTCTTCAAAATATTCTGGACGCCAAAAATGTCTTATTAACCTAAGCTTCCATCGTTCTGGCATATCTAAAGATTTGATCAACCTTTTAAATAAACTAACGTCGCCTACTTTTATTTGAATATTTTTATTTCTTATTTTTTCAGCTGAATTCAATATAGTTTTGATAACCTTGAAATCATCTTGTAATTTATTTTTTGATCCTATTATTTCAATTCCTAATTGATCAATGACTAAATCAGATCCTTTTTTGTTAGTTCTTCTATAAGCCTGCCCTGAGTAGTAAATTTTAGATTTTGATTTCTTCTCAAGGAATTTAATGCATGAAGCAACAGTAAGATCTGGTCTTAAACACATTATTTTTCCATCTTCGTTTTCAAATGTAAGCATTGTTCTTCTAAAATTCTCACCTGATCTTTGAATAATATATTCAGACTCTAAAAGGATATCTGGCTCAGATAGAATAAAGCCATTTTTTTTAAAAATCTTTATTATTTGTTCAGATAATTTTTTTGATTTCATTTACTAGCTCTTCGATTGTGGTAGATTTTTCTTTTCCAGTTTTTAAATCTCTTAAAGTTGGTTGTTTTAATTTTATTTCATTTTCACCGTATAAGATAACTGCTGGGGCCTTTATCTTATTTGCATATTCCATTTGTTTCTTTAACTTGCTTTCACCTGGATAAATCTCTACGCTAATATTCGCGTCTCTCAAAATTTTTTGCAGATTTATATACTCCTTCATTGATTTTTTATCAAAGACACATATTACAATTGGTTTTGGTTGTTTTAATTTGAATTCTTTTTTCTGGCTCAGAGCGTAAACTAATCGATCTAGACCAATTGATATTCCAGTTGCAGGAGCATCATAATTACCGAAGTTATTTACTAAGTTATCATACCTACCTCCACCGCCAATAGAACCAAATTGAATAACTTGTCCTTTTTTATTTTTAACATCAAATTTTAAATTTACCTCAAATATTGGACCTGTATAATAT
>MDTG01288255.1_pt1 | contig 39136 bp, 32 predicted proteins | sample 811421 | NCBI WGS metagenome assembly MDTG01 (sample SAMN05326645, study PRJNA326480) | marine metagenome | isolation source: seawater | place: Pacific Ocean: South East | collected 2011 | reverse complement strand
GGAGAAGTGGAACCAGTAGCCGATCGTGCTGGTCATCATCCCCTCGGCCAGTCCGACGATGTCTCCATTGCCGGTGCGGACGGGAAATCCGCTGACATTCTGATTTTCGCCGTCCTTGATCGGAATCGTCAGGGTGACCAGTTCGGACCCCAGCATGGTGCTCTCGTTCCGGATCGAACCGCTGCGGAACGGATCGTCCGTGAGCTCGACCCATTCTCCGGTCTCCTGATCCACCGCCCAGTACAACCCGGTCTCGATCGGCTGCAACGGCATGAAGACCTCGAGCACGAACACGAGCACGCAGGCGGCGATCAGCCAGGCGTTGACGGACCAGTTGCGGAGCGCACCGAGCGGCGACCCCCCTTCCGAAGGTCCTCCCGCTCGCAAATAGTCTCGGTCATAGAGTCCCATGCATGCCCTCAGTCTTCCCGTCCCGACGTCGCCTGCCGCCACAGCAGCAGGGCCGCGATGGACTTGCCGTCGATCAGACGGCCATCACGGATCATGGATTCAACATCGGACCGACCATGGGTCCGAACTTCGATCTCTTCGTGCGGTTCGAGGGATTGGACGCCCGGCTTCAGATCCCTGGCCACGAAGACGTGCATCAGCTCGTCCGTGAATCCGGGAGAGGTGTAGAACCGTCCAAGGGGCTCGATCGCCCCCGCGACGTAGCCGGTCTCCTCGGAAAGCTCCCGAGTGGCGGTGTCGATCGGAGGCTCGCCGGGCTCGAGCGTGCCGGCCGGAAACTCCCAGATGGGTTCTCCGACGGCGACGCGGTAGTTCCTGATCAGGACGAACCGATCGTCATCCAGCTCGGGAACGATGAGCACGGCTCCCGGGTGCCGGATGACGGACCTCGCCACCTCGCCCCCGGTTTCGGTGGCCCAACTGCACTCCTCGACCTTGAAGATCGGGCATTGGTAGGCTTGATGACGATGGATGGTCCGGCTCATGGGTACCATCAATCATAAGACATGCCGGAGTTCCCGTCCCCAATGAAGCCCAGCAACCCATCAAGTGGCGACACCACGCCCCCGATCATCCGACTGGAATCGATCACCAAGGCCTTCGGCGGGGTCCGTGCACTCAACGGGATCAGCCTTGGGTTCCCGACCGGCCGCACCACCGTCGTGCTCGGCCCGAGTGGATGCGGCAAGAGCGTGATGCTCAAGCACATCATCGGACTGCTTCGCCCCGATCAGGGAGAGGTCTGGTTCCAGTCCCAGCGCGTGGACAGAATGCGGGAACACGAACTGGTCGACATCCGCCGCCGGGTCGGGTTCCTCTTCCAGCAGGGCGCGCTGTTCGATTCGATGACCGTGGGACAGAACATCGCATTTCCCCTCAGGGAGCACACCGACATCTCCAGAGCCGACCGGCATGAGCGGGTCGACCACATGCTCGAACTGGTCGGCGTTCCGGGAACCGCACGACGCATGCCCTCCGAGCTTTCCGGCGGACAGCGAAAGAGGATCGCACTGGCCCGCTCGATCGTGCTGAATCCGGAAGTCGTGCTCTACGACGAGCCCACCACCGGTCTGGATCCGATCCGAAGCGACGTGATCGCGCAGCTGATCCTCAGACTGCAGGACACGCTGTCCATCACGAGCATCGTGGTCACCCACGACATCCCGACCGCATTCAAGATCGCGGATACCATGGTGATGATGAACGAGGGCAGAATCCTGCTTCAAGGCGACCCCGACCTGTTCCGCAACACCGACGACGATGTGATCCGCCGCTTCCTGGATGGCCGGGCCAGCCCCGAGGAACTCGGAGAGTTGACGAACAACTTCGAAGGGAACGATTCGTGAACGAGACCACGAGAGACTTCTCCATCGGCCTCTGTGCCATCATCGCGATCATCGGCCTTTCGGTGCTGCTGGTCCGCTTCGGCGAAATACGGACTTCCGATCAGTATGCCGTCGAAATCACCTCGTTGACCGCGAACGGGCTCCGCACCGGCAGCGGCGTGACCCTCAACGGCGTCAAGGTCGGCATCGTCGAGTCGGTGAACAACTCGACCGATCCCAAGTGGCCGGTCAGGTTCGTCCTCGGCATCGACGAAGGCAATCTGATCCCCTCCCCCGCGGTACCGTTCGCGACCAGCAGCCTGCTGGGAACCGGTTCGACGCTGGAACTGTCCGTCGACCCCAGCGACCGGTTGGCGCCGCCCCTGCCCACCGACGGCACCGCCAAACTCACCGGTCCGGTTCGGAACATGATGCTCACGCAACTCAACGAGGCGCTCGACGAGCGACTGCAACCCGTCCTGAGCTCCGTGGAGACCGTGTCCGAGACCTACACCGAGCTCGGCAACGGCCTGATCGCGATGGTCGGGAACGGCGATGAGGCGATGGACGGGCCGACCGTCCGCTCGACCCTCGCCCGGGTGGACGGAGCGCTTCAACTCGTCGAACTCTGGCTCGACAACGACGAGGCCAGATCGTCGATGCACGATCTGATGGCCACGGGAATCGTCTTCGTCAACGAAGGCATCGATCTCGTCAACGAACTGACCGAACTGGCGTCCAACGTCGATCTCCGCACCGAAGCCCTCATGGACGACATCGCACCGATCGCGAGCGAGCTCGCCAAGATGCTGGACACCTCCGATCGGCTCCTCGAGGCGATCAGGGACGGCGACGGCACGCTGGGACAACTCGTGAAGAATCCCGATCTGTACAACAGCGTCGAAGCCAGCATGAAGCAGCTCGAGGAGGCCATCATCTCGTTCACGCTGATGATGGATCAGATCCGCGAAGAGGGAATCTTCTGAATCCGGTTCCGACGGGATCAGATCTCGACCCGCATCCCCACCTCGATGACCTGGCCCGCAGGCAGTTCGAACATCTCGCTCATCGCCAACGAGTTGCGCGACATCGCGGCGAAGAGTCCCTTTCTCCAGGACAACATGCTGGCGCTCCCTCCGAGCACGACGATCTCACGTCGGGTGAAGTAGGCGAGCTCCTTCATGTCCACCTCGAGGCCGTGCTTCTGGGCAAGTTGCAGGAGCCGGGGGACGTTGGGCGTCTGCAGGTAGCCGTAGTGCCCAACGAGCAGCCAGAACCCGTCCCCGAGATTCTGGATCTCGAGCTGACGACTCCGGGGCAGCCGCGCGACCTGCGACGGCTGCATCGAGACCACGATGGACTGCTTGTAGAGCACCGGCAAGTGGCGATAGAGGCCGACCAGACAACTCGGGGTGGTATTCGAATACGCGGTCAGGAAGACCGCACTGCCGTCGATCCGCGTCGGCTGGCTCTCAAGCACATCCGCGATGAACGAATCGAGCTTCACGACCGGTTCCTGATGACGTTGCTGGATCTGCGTGCGTCCCTTGAACCAGGTCGACATCAGGATGATGAAGATCAACGCGATGGCGAGGGGGAACCAGCCTCCTTCGGGGATCTTCATGATGTTCGCACCGAAGAACGCCAGATCGATCGTCAGGAAGAGCAGCACGACCGGAACCAGGGCCCAGTACGGCCATTTCCAGATGAGCCTGCCGATGAAGAACAGCAGGATGGTCGTGGTGAACATCACCGCGGTCACCGCGACGCCGTACGCGGCCGCGAGGTTGTTGGAACTCTGGAACAGCAGGACCGCCGCGATGCAGCCGACGAGCATGAATCGATTGACCGCGGGAAGAAAGACGTGATTGATCTGCTCGTGGGAGGTGTAGACGATCCGGATGTACGGCAGCAGTCGCAGCTGGATGGCCTGACGCGTGATGGCGAACACGCCGGTGATGATCGCCTGCGAGGCGATGACCGCGGCCAGGGTGGCGAGCACGACCATCGGCCAGAGCATCTGCTCCGGCAGAATGGAGAAGAACGGATGGGAGACGTCGACCTGCTTGATCTGGTGCACCCATCCGCCGGAGTGCTCGTTCACGACCGACAGCAGCCACGATCCCTGACCGAAGTAGTTCAGCAGCAGGCACGGCCACACGACCGTGAACCACGCCGCGGTGATCGCACCACGTCCGAACTGCCCGAGATCGGCGTAGAGGGCCTCCGCTCCGGTCACGCACAGGACCACCAGACTCAGCATGAAGAATGCATGCATCGGATGGTCCGCGAAGAATCCGACCGCCCACAGGGGGTTCAACGCCTGCAGGATGGCGGGCCCCTCGATGATCTGCAGCAATCCGAAGAAGCCCATGGCCACGAACCAGACCAGCATGATCGGACTGAAGATCAACGCGATGCGATCGGTTCCGACCCGCTGCCAGAAAAACAGACCGATGATGATCAGTACGGAGATCCAGACGACGAAGCCGGACAGATCCGGGGAGATCGTCCCCAATCCCTCCACGGCGGAGATCACGGAGATCGCCGGGGTGATGACGCCGTCGCCGTAGAGCAGGGAGGCGCCGAGAATCGCCGCGAACATGATCAGGACGGACTTCCAGCGACTGCTTCGAATCACCGGCACCCGCTGCAGCATCGCAAGCATGGCGAAGATGCCGCCTTCGCTCTCGTGCTGGGCCCGCATGACGACCGTGATGTACTTGAGCGTGATGACCAGGGCCAGCGCCCAGAAGATGAGCGAGAGCACCCCCAGCACCGAATCGTTCGTGGCAGGGACACCGATCACCGTGTCACTGAAGATCGCCTTCAGGGTGTAGAGCGGACTGGTTCCGACATCACCGAAGACGATGCCGAGACTTCCGAAGGCGAGAAGTGCGAATGACGAACGCTTCGCATCGTTGTCGATCTGGGGCGGAGCGGCTTGTGATTCGTTCTTGTCCACAGGTCACACTGTACCGCACAGAAGGGGTCAAAAAAAAACGCGGCCCCGATGCACGGGGCCGCGTGGCTGTGACTGGGATTCGGGTCATTCCGCGACGACGATCTCGACACGGCGGCTCTGGGACTTCGATCCGAGCGACTGGTTCGGACCGAAGCTCGTGATGGAAACCTGGGAGGAGTCCATGCCTCGCGAGATCAGGTAGTCGCGAACCGCGTACCCACGCTCGAAGCCGAGATGGTAGTTGCTCTTGTGTCCGCTCTTGCGGATCGGATCGGAATCGGTATGCCCGATCACGCGGACCTGACGTCCGGGATACCGGGACTGGATCACACTGGCGACCTGATCGAGCGACGACTTGGCGTTCGACTTCAGTGAGGTCCGTCCGGAATCGAACAGCACGTCACTGGCCACGGTCACGGTGACTTCACGCCCCGAGACACTCGTGCTGACGCCTTCGATGCCGTCGAATGCGGTGGGAGAGGATACGCCGCTTGCCAGCGTCGTAAGCTCGTCGTCGAACATGATCTCCTGTTCGCGAAGCATTCGATTGGCTTCACGAAGATCGGTGTTCGCGGACTCCAATGCCTTGTCTCGCTGACTCAGCTGATCACGGAGTTCGGTGTTCTCCTGCTCGAGGAGCGAGACCTTGTCCGTGGTTGAATCACACCCCGCCAGTATGGCGATGACTGCAAGGGGTCCGACTGCCAACAGGTTCTTCATGCGCATGACTCAACGTCCTTTCCGAGTTGCTCATGTGACCGATTCCGAGCAGCCATCCAGGCTGCGACACCGGAGTCGGTGATATCAAGAGGGTACAAGAAGACCTGAGGATGCAAACATCCCGACAGCCTCTCCACTAGATGAGTCGGCCACTTGGACCGATTGACTTTCAAAAATAGGGTCCGGGAATTCATCCCTCGATATGCCCAGGACGGCCTTTTCGGATCGATCCGGACCCTCCCTCGGCTCCAGAGACCGTTCCGGCATGGGAACGGTGGGGACGAGTGCTTCCCAGACATCGACGACGACCGGACGACAGAAGATCAGAAGTACTGTGGCAGCAGCAAGATGCGGACCATAGGGAAGCTCCCTTCCCTGCCCCCGAGTCAACCGGCTGATCACTCCCGTGACAAGCACCCAGGAAAGCCCGAGGAACGGAGCGACGAAGAAGATCACCAGCGGATCGAACCAGCCCAGAACGGCTCCGACGGCTCCCATCAGGTGCACGTCGCCGAGCCCCATCGCCTCCCTGCCGAATCCAAGCGTCCCGAACATGCGAACGGCCCAGACGATCCCCGCCCCGCTGAGGTAGCCCAGAAAGCTTCCACCAAGGGCCTGAAGCACGCGACCCGGCGCATCGAGTCCGCCTCCGGGGAGGAGGCCGCCCAGGATGCCGCCGATGACGAGCCCCCCCAGAATCGGAAGCAGGTAGATGAACTCGACGCCCATCTCCCTGCGGGCATGTGGATACTCCGCGATGGCCTCGTCCTCCCGGAGGTAGTCCTCGTAGTCCGCGAAGGACCACTTGAAGACGCCCGCCGCCAACAGGAGTCGGCTCGTCACGACACCGATCATGCCGCCTGCACCCACCAGGAACCACCACCAGTTGACGCCGGGAATCGGCCAGGCCACGGCCCGGGGCCAGCTCGAGGCGAATACGCCCTGCATGGGCCAGAGGATGAAGGCCAGCACCGTGATGAACATCGGAATCTGGATCGGGATGGTGAACGTACGGGCATCGATCGCGGTCATCGCCCACAACGCGGCCAGGAGAAAGGTGATCAGGATGAAGGCGGGCCATGCGGTTGCGAAGGACTGGGTCCCCCACCAAGGTCCACCGATGTCGCCGACCCAGGGCGTACGGGACGAAAGCCAGAAGAGCAGCACATAGACGCCGAGGAACATGATCGCCATGCCGAGTTCGACGAACATGTATGCGGGACTGAACGACTTCCGGCAGTACCTGCATCGCCCACGCAGCATGAGCCACCCGATGATCGGAAGGTTCTCGCGGAAGAATCGAAGCCTCGCTCCGCAGGTCTCGCAGCGGCTGGGCGGCATGGCGAGACTCATTCCTCGGGGAAGCCTGTGCACGACGACGTTGATGAAGCTGCCGACACAGGCGCCGAGGCAGAACACGAACACGGCCCAGGGCAGGTGCGTCAGCAGCGAGGTCGAAAGTACGTTGGCAAGAAGCATGGGATCGCCAGTGCGGATGAAGACGCTTCCGTGGAGTGCCCCGCGGGACTACCCGGCCTCGTCGGCTGGATCCAGATCGTCCAGAGCGACTTCCTTGAGTTCCTGATCGGCCCGATCGAGCAACGATCGACAATGCGCGAGCAGGACCTGCCCTCGACGATGCAGCGTCATCGCCTCCTCCAGACCGAGTTCGCCTGAATCGATCTGCTGGAGAATCACCTCGAGTTCGGCGGAGGCGGACTCGAAGGTCATCGACGCCTCGACGTCGGCACGCTTCTTCTTGGTGGTCTTCTTGGTGGCCATCAGACTTCCATTGTACCAGACGGCTCGACGCCCTCGACCCGTGATTCGACCTGACCGTCGACGAGATGGGTGATCAGCAGGTCCCCCCGGGCGATCTCCCCGGCACTCCGAACGGCCTTGCCGTTCCCATCGGTGGTCATCGAGAATCCACGTTCGAGCACCGAGGCCGGACCGAGGGCGTGCAGGGTCCGCTCCAGCGTCTCCAGACGCTCTATGCGCCCCGCATGGGATGCCGCCATCGATCGAGGCAGCGCATCGGCGGTCCGGCCGATCCGTCCCCGGGCGGCATCGAGCCGACGCCGCATGGACGCTTCCAACCGCTGGCGGGTCTGCTGGAGGCCGGCCCGCCGCTTCGACAGCAGCACATCGGGGCGACGGTGGGCCAGATCCACGGCACGCTGCTGCATCGTCGTGCGGGCCACCTGAAGAATCATCCGCATCGATCGACGCATTCGGTCGCGATGCTCCCGCATGATCCGCTCGGCCAGCTGCAGTCGCTGGCTGCTCAACAGCCGCAGTCGATGCGTCCGGTCGTCGATCTGCTGCCGAAGTTCATCGACATCGGGAAGCAGATGCATGATCGCCTGGGTCGGCGTGGATGCCCGGCGGTCCGCGACCAGTTCGATGATCGTCGTATCCGACTCGTGCCCGATGGCCGCGATCACCGGCAGACGACAGTCGTGGACGGCCTGCGCCACGACACGTTCGTTGAAGGCCTGCAGATCCTCGGGGGAACCGCCACCTCGAGTGACCAGAATCGCGTCGAGTCCGAGTCGTTCGCTGTGGGCGTCCAGACGCCGGATGGCTTCGGCGACTTCGCCGACCGCCTCATCCCCCTGCACCCTGACATCGACGACGAGCAGTTCCGTGCCGGGACATCGCTCTCGTGCGGTCCGCACCACGTCCGTCAGAGCCGCGGAGGTTCCCGATGTCACCACGGCGACACGACGCGGCAGCATCGGAAGCGGACGCTTGCTCCGATCATCGAACCAGCCTGCCTCGCGCAGTTCGGCGCACAACGCCTCGAACCTCGCCCGCAGTGCTCCGGCTCCGGCCTGGCGGATGCGCTCCACGATGAACTGGGTGCGGCCCTGGGGTGCGTAGTGCGTGATGTGCCCGGAGACCTCGACCTCGTCCCCCTCCGCCGGCGGCGAGTCGATGCTTCTGGCCCGCGAGGACCACATCACGCAGCCGATCAGTGCATGCTCGTCCTTCAACGAGAAGTACCAGTGTCGACGGGTCGAGAGATTGCTGACCTCGCCACGAACCCGGATCGTGCTCGGGAGCGTCTCGAGCGCCTCGACGATGCTTGTCGACAACTGCGAAACGCTCAGCGGTTCGTCGGGCGGCGGCTTCGGCCTCGATCGCGATGCCGGGTCGCCGGGATTCCAGCTCAGGGGAAGTTGACCCATGGAGGCATCCTACGGCACGGCGTGACGGCAGGTACTCTGTTGCTCGATGAGCAAGACGCCCCTCACCCTGACGACCGATGTCCTGGAACTGCCTCACATCGGCCAACGACACGCCACGGCCTTCAGGTCGATGGGCCTGCGGTGCGTCTCCGACCTGATCATCCACCTGCCCCATCGCTACGAGCGGGAGGAGGCGGAGATCCCGATCGGATCGCTGCCGGAACTCATCGGTCCGGACGGTTCATCGGACACCCAGGTCTCCAGTCGCGGAGAGGTGGCCAAGGTGAAGCGGGGCTTCGGACGCAAACCGAGGATCGAGATCCAGCTCGAGGACGAGACCGGCAGACTCGAAATCGTCTTCTTCAATCAGCCGTGGCTCCAGAAGCGCATTCATCCGGGGCAGACGCTCCGCGTCGCGGGAAAGGTCCGCCTGCACGGCTCGACGCTCCAGATGGCCAACCCCCGCTGGGAACACGACGACCCCGACGCGCCGGCTCCGGCCGGAGAAGCGAGGCTGCTGCCGGTCTATTCGGCATCGGAGCAGGTCTCCTCGATGATGATCGCCCGTGCGGTCGACGCCATCCTCGACGACGCGGTGGATCTCCTGCACGATCATCTGAGCGACGCCTACCGACGCGAACGCGCCCTCCCCAGACTCGACGAGGCCTATCGCCAACTGCATCGGCCGACGGACGAGGATTCGGTCAAGTCGGCCCGCCGGCGGCTGGCCTTCGACGAACTCCTCCAGCTGCAGCTCGGCGTGATGATGAAGCGACATCATCGGATCCAGACGCTGCGGGCACCGGCCATGGAACTTTCCGAGGAACTCCAGCGTCGCATGTCGGCGAGAATCCCGTTCACGCTCACGGAGAATCAGGAACAGGTCGTGGCCGAGATCGCCGGCGACCTGCAGCAAGGCGTGCCGATGAACCGCCTCCTGCAGGGGGACGTGGGCGCCGGCAAGACCGTGGTCGGACTGCAGGCCATGCTCATGGCCGTGGCGGCCGGCCACCAGGCGACACTGCTGGCTCCGACCGAACTGCTTGCGGAGCAGCACTCGATGAGCATCGAACGCATGCTGGAGGGTTCCAGGGTGCGACTGGCCCTGCTGACCGGTTCGATGCCGGCCCGTGAACGCGCGCAGTGCCTGGAACGACTGGCCGCCGGAGACATCGACATCATCATCGGCACCCACGCCCTGCTCTCCAAGGGCGTCGAGTTCCACAACCTCGCGGTGGCGATCATCGACGAGCAGCATCGCTTCGGCGTCCACCAGCGAGCCGTGCTGCGAAGGGGCCGGGCGGACACCGACGACGTGCCGCACCAGCTGGTCATGACCGCGACACCGATTCCACGGACGCTGTCCCTGACGATCTTCGGAGACCTGGACGTCTCGACCATCCACGGCAGGCTTCCGGGACGCTCCCCGGTCAGTACGCGACATGTGACGGCGGAGGAATCCGGGGCCGTCTACGTCGAACTCGCCGAACGCATCGACCGCGGCGAACAGGGATTCGTGGTGGTGCCCGTCATCGATGAATCCGAAAGCATGCTCAAGGACATCGGCACCCACATGGCGGACCTGCAGTCCGGCCCGCTCTCGGGCCGCCGGATCGAATCCATGCACGGACGCATGGACCGCGAGCATCGCGAGGCGATCATGGAACGATTCCGCAACCGGGAGATCGACGTGCTGGTCGCGACCACGGTGATCGAGGTCGGCATCGACGTTCCCAACGCGACCATGATCGTCATCGAGCAGGCAGACCGGTTCGGCCTCGCCCAGCTGCATCAGCTCAGAGGACGCGTCGGCCGCGGGTCGATTGCCGGAGAATGCGTGCTGATCGCCGACCCGGTCACCCCCGACGGCGAGGCACGGCTGGAAGCCATCGTCAGCACCAACGACGGATTTCGCATCGCCGAACTGGACATGGAGATCCGGGGGCCGGGCGAACTGGTCGGAAGCCGCCAGTCCGGACTGCCTCCGTTCGCCGTGGCTTCGCTGCCGCGGGACTTCGAGCTGCTGCGGATGGCCAGACGCGACGCCGAGGCCTGGATCGAGTCCGACCCCACGCTCGAAGCGCCCGAACATGCTCTCATACGACGCCGACTGATGAAACGACACGGCGAAGCCCTCGGCCTCGTCGACGTCGGCTGATACCCTGCACGCATGTCCACCTCCTCCGATCCCCGCCGGGAACTGATCGCCCTCTTCGACGAGATGGGCTCCATCCTCGAACTGCTCGGAGCCAACGGCTTCAAGGTCAACGCGAGCCGCAAGGTCGCGCGGGTGCTCGAGGACATGACCGGCGACATCACCCGCTTCCGGGATGATGCCAAGGGGCTGCAGGCGATCGACGGCATCGGGAAGAGCAGCGCTGAGAAGATCTGCACGTACCTGCAGACCGGATCGATGCCCGATTTCGAGAAGCTGCTCGCCCAGGTGCCCGAAGGCCTGCTCGCGGTGCTCGAGATTCCCGGGCTCGGCCCCAAGACGGTTCGCGCGATGTGGGAACACGCCGGCGTCGAATCGGTCGCGGATCTGGAGAAGGCCATCGCGGATGACGGACTCGGCGACGTTCCGCGAATGGGCCCGAAGACGATCGCCAACATCGCGGACTCCATCGAGTTCCTGAAGAAGGCGGGTGATCGGACGCCGCTGGGCACCGCATGGCCGCTGGCGGAGAAGATCGTCGACCACCTCGGATCACGCCCCGGAGTCTCCCGCATCGCCTTCGCAGGATCGCTGCGTCGCGGACGCGACACCATCGGCGACATCGACATCCTCGCCTGCTGCGAGGATGCCCCGTCCCTGATCGAGCACTTCCAATCCACCAAGGGCGTCGAGAAGGTGCTGCTCGCGGGAGACACCAAATGCTCCATCCGTCTCGAACGGGGCATTCAGGTCGATCTTCGCGTCGTGGCCGAGTCGGCCTTCGGAGCAGCGCTCATGTACTTCACCGGTTCCAAGGAACACAACGTGAGACTGCGTGAACGGGCCATCAAGGCCGGCATGCGTCTCAACGAGTACGGGCTCTTCACCGACGACGGAGAGGACGAACCGCCCCAGAACCGGGGAATCGAACCGATCGCCTCGGAGACGGAGGAATCCATCTACGCCGCACTGGGACTGCCCATGCATCCACCGGAACTGCGGGAGGACCGCGACGATCTCGAATCGGTCCCCGAACTGGTGACCATCGAGGACATCAAGGCCGAACTGCATGCCCACACCACCGCGAGCGACGGCCACCTTTCGCTGGAGGAACTGGTGGCCGCTGCGAAGGCGCGTGGATTCCACACCCTCGCCGTGACCGATCATTCACGCAGCAGCGTGCAGGCCAACGGCCTCGACGAGAAGCGACTGCTCGCCCACATCGACGCCATCAGACAGGTGAACGAGGACACCGAGGGCATCACGGTGCTGGCCGGCAGTGAAGTCGACATCCTGTCCGACGGACGGCTGGACTACGACGACGAACTGCTCGCCAGACTCGATCTCGTCGTCGCGTCGCCGCACGTCGCGCTGACTCAGGATCCGAAGAAGGCCACGGCGCGACTGCTCGCCGCCATTCGTCATCCGCTGGTGCACATCATCGGCCATCCGACGGGACGGATCATCAACCGTCGCCCCGGGCTTTCACCCGACATGGACACGCTGATCGAGGCGGCGGTCGAATGCGACACCGCCCTGGAGATCAACGCCAATCCGCAGCGACTGGATCTTCGCGATGTGCACGTCCGGGCGGCCGTCGATGCGGGATGCCGAATCTCGATCGACACCGATGCGCACGCCGAATCACACTTCGATTTCCTTCGCTACGGGGTGATCACGGCCCGCCGGGGCCGATGCACCCCCGCCGACTGCGTCAACTGCATGCCGGCTGCGGATCTCCATGCGTGGCTGAAATCCAAGCGGCCCTGATCCTGCTAGAATGGCCTGCTGGACCATGTTCGACTCACTTTCCGACAAACTCGCCTCCGCCGTCAAGTCCCTCTCGGGACGGGGCCGCATCACCGAAGCCAACGTCCGCGAGGCGATGGGCGAGGTGCGGACTGCATTGATCGAAGCCGATGTGAATCTGGAGGTCGTCGATTCATTCTGCGAGCAGGTGCTCCAGGACGCGATGGGCGAGGAGGTCACCACCAGCCTCAAACCTGGCCAGCAGATGATCGGCATCGTCCATCGCCACCTCGTGGAACTGATGGGCACCACCGAGACGCCGCTGGTGTTCATGGATCCGGGCCCGACCGTGATCATGCTCTGTGGACTGCAGGGAACCGGCAAGACGACGACCTGCGGCAAGCTTGCGGCATGGCTCAAGCAGCGTGGACGAAACACGCTGGTGGCTGCCTGTGATCTCCAGCGTCCGGCCGCCGTCGACCAGCTTCGGGTGGTGGTCGAAGGCGTCGAGGCGACCGCCCGGGGCAACGCGAAGATCGACTTCTACGGCGAACCGGAGAAATGCGCCGAGTACGGCCAGGCCGTCGGCGTGGCGGTCGAGGTCGCCCTGCATGCACTCAAGAAGGCCCGCAAGGAGAAGTACGACGTGCTGGTGCTCGACACCGCCGGCCGGCTGCACGTCGACGACGACCTCATGGGCGAGCTGCAGGCCGTGCAGCGATCGATCAATCCCCATCAGGTCCTGCTCGTGGTCGACGCCATGGCCGGACAGGATGCCGTCTACTCCGCCCGCGAGTTCCACCAGCGGCTTTCCGTCGATGGCGTGATCCTGACCAAGCTCGACTCCGATACCAGAGGCGGCGCCGCCCTTTCGGTCCGTCACGTGACCGGAGCCCCGATCACCTTCATCGGCACCGGCGAGAAGTCCGATCAGCTCGAGACGTTCCATCCCGACCGGATGGCGGGACGGATCCTCGGCATGGGCGACGTGGTCTCCCTGGTCGAGAAGGCACAGGACGAGGTCGACGAGGCGGAGGCCGAGGAACTGGCCGAGAAGATGATGAAGGGCGAGTTCTCCATGAACGACTTCATCAAGCAGATCAAGTCGATCCGCCGCATGGGCTCGATGAAGTCGCTGCTGGGACTGCTTCCCGGCGTCGGCAAGGCGATCAAGAACATCGACGTCGACGAAGCGCAGTTCGACCGGCTCGAGGCGATGGTCAACTCCATGACGCCCGGCGAGCGCGAGAACGCCAAGTCGATCACGAAACCCAGAGTCCGCCGCATCTCCCGCGGCTCAGGCACGTCCAACACGGACGTCAACCGGCTGCTCAAGCAGTTCGAGATGATCAAGAAGATGACCGGACAGATGGCCGGCATGGGCATGCTCGGCAAGATGAAGGCCATGAAGAACGCCGGCGGCGATCCGGAGTCGGCCATGGCCGGCATGGGCATGCCGGATCTGGGAGCCATGGCGGCCGGCATGGGACGCGGCGGCAAGAGCACCAAGACCAGCAGCGTCAAGAAGCAGTTCAAGCAGCGCAAGAAGCGGAAGTGACCTCGTCACCTCCTCGCGCATGAACAACCCCGCGCGGAACGCGGGGTTGCGATGCATCGGCTTCGAACGAAGTCCGCTGGTGCCGTCGCCCCGCGCGACGGTCAGACCACGTACTCGAACTTGCGGGCCATCCCGGCCGCCAGGTGGTACAGGTTGTGGCAGTGGAAGAACCACTGCCCGGGGTTGTCGGCGAAGAACTCGATGTCGATCTTCTCTCCCGGCCCCACCGCCACCGTGTCCTTGAGCGGACAGTGCGTCTCGTCCCACGCACCGGGTCTGGAAAGCAGTCGGTAGAAGTGCCCGTGCAGATGCATCGGGTGGTACATCATCGTCGAGTTCGTGAACCGGATGCGGACCCGATCGCCGTAGTTGATGCGCAACGGACCGGCATCGCCCTCGGGCACGAACGGTTCCGGGTAGTATTCCCCCGCCATCGACCAGAGGTAGCGCTTCATCAGACCGCCGAGTTCGATGTCGAACGTCTTGACAGGACCGTCGGGCAGGATGGTCGGAAACGGCGACTGCAGGGCCGCGTAGTCGGCGACGCCGCCCGCGCGACCGGTCCAGGTCGGCATGCCCGACGTGGGCTTCTTCGAAGCGCCCGCGGTGTGCAGCACCCCGGCGACCTTGCGGGTCGTCCCCAGCGCCGCGGCGTCGAGCGTGAACGAACCCGACTTCCTGATCGTCACCAGCACGTCGTACCGTTCGGCGATGGCGAGGACCACGTTGCCGGCCTTCGTCGGTACGACAGGCTGGCCGTCGGCAGCGATGATCTCCATCTCATGGTCCTCGAGCTGCACACGGAAGAACGTGGCGGTCGAACCGTTGATCAGCCGCAGTCGGAGTCGATCGCCCTGCTTGACCTGCATGGTCCACGGGTCATCGACCGACTTGCCGTTCATCAGGTAGCCGGGATAGTTCACGTCGATGTTGAACGGCGTCGTGCCGGGAAACGGCTCTCCTCCCTGGACCGGCGTCTTGACGGCCGCGGTCTGCGGCTGCTCGTCGCGGATCTGGGGGATGATTCCCTCGGGCGACTGGTCGAGCCAATCGGTCATGAAGACGGTGATGTCCTTGTCGTAGTCGTAGGCCGGGCGGGCTTCCTCGATGATGTACGGCCCGCGCAGCCCCTGCTGCTCCTGAAGTCCGTAGTGGGAGTGGTACCAGTAGGACCCCGACTGGACGATCGGATACTCGATGACGACGGCCTGTCTCGGCCCCAGCGGGTACTGCGTGATCTCCGGAACACCGTCCATGTAGTTGGGCACGAGCAGTCCGTGCCAGTGCACGGTGCAGGGAATCTGCATGGTGTTGTTCAGCAGCACCCGGAAGGTATCGCCCTCCGTGTAGCGGATCTCGGTTCCGGGATCGGTCCCGTTGACGAGAATCGCATCCGTCGGCGTGCCCAGTGGCGCAACGGTCTTCTGCTCGATGTCGAACACGTAGTCGGGTTCGGGGGCCGCCGGCATCCGTCCCGGGCGTTCGTCGGTCGAAGGAGGCGACGGGTCGACCGGCTGCCCCGATGCGCCGGCCAGCAGGACGAGAGGGGCCGCGGCACCGGCCACGAGGGTCTCACGTCGCGAAGGACCGTGATTGGATTCATTGGATGTGGACATGCGCGAGGCTCCTTTTCAGGACGAATGGACGATCGTGCTGTACCGTACCGTACCAAATGCTCGAACTCACCTACCTGCTGCTGCTGCTCGTCGAGGCCCCCGACGCCGGGGCTTCCGCCGCCTCCGAACGGCCTCCGGCGATCTCGTTCGATGACGAAAGCGCCAAGCTTCCGCGAACGCAGCACGCCATGAACTCGCCCAACTCGATGGAGTGCGCCACGAGGATGTCGCCTATTTCCGCGCGAAGCCACGACCGATGGCCATTCGAATCGATGTCGCTGACCAGCGACTGGAACGGCCTGCGGACGGACCTCGAGGACAGCGGCCTGTTCCTGCAGGGCCGCTACACCGCGCTGATGATGGAGAACTTCTCGGGAGGGCTGGACACCGGCTTCTTCGGCGGCGGACCGATCGGCATCACCCTCACCGCCGACACCGGCAAGCTCATCGGACACGACGGAGGAACCTTCTTCATCGACCTGGAATACTTCGACTGGTACAACGACCGCTTTCCCCAGCAGAACGAGTTCGATCCGACGGGATCCTTCGTGGGCTCCAACGGCAACTTCATCAATGCCGACGACGACACCTTCGCCGCCATCGCCCAGCTGTACTACGAACAGTCGATGTTCGACGACGTGTGCTCCCTGCGATTCGGAAAGATGGATGCCAACGACACCTTCTCCAACATCGATGCGGCCGGTTCCTTCCAGTACAACCTGATGCACAATGCGCCGTCGCTGAATCTCTATCTGCCGACGTACCCGGAGGAGGCCACCGGGCTGCAGGCGAGGCTGAACATCGGAAACCACGTCACCGGGCATTTCGGATGGTACGACGGCACCAGTGCGGCCTACGACCCGGCCACCGGCGTGACCGGCCCCGGCACCGGAACCCGGGGACCGGCGACGTTCTTCGACAACGACGGACACTGGTTCCTGATCACCGAATGGGAACTCGATTGGCAGCTGAGCGAACGGCATCCCGGCTCGTTCGCATTCGGCGCCTGGCTGCAGACCGGACGAACCACGACCGCGGGCTCGAGTACCGACGGGGTCGAGGATGTCCCCGGTCTGTACATGAGCTGGCAGCAGACCATCTGGTCGGGCGACAAGCAGTCGGCCGATGCCGGCGGAGGCATCCGGTTCTTCGGACAGTTCGCCCTCAGCGATGCGGACAAGAATCCATCGCCATGGTCGCTGATGGCCGGCCTCAGCGCGACGGGGGTCGTTCCCGGCAGACCGGCCGATGCCCTGGGAATTGCCGGCGGCTGGACCGCCTTTTCCGACAACCAGGCGATCTACCAGTCCGTCCTTCCCAACGGAGACCCCGGTCCGGCCGGAGGTCACGAGACGGGACTCGAGATTTTCTACAAGGCCCAGATCACCCCGTGGCTCTACGTGCAGCCCGGATTCGAGTGGATCGGTTCCCCGGGAGGCGGCGACCCCTCGCCGCTCGACGACGACATCATCGGATATGTGGTGGTGGGCATGGAATTCTGAACCGACGACGGATCGCGACTCAGACTTCCTGCTCGTCTCCGATCCTTCCCAGCATCTCACTGCGGGAGAAGACATCGCTGAAGTCGAAGACCGCGTGGAAGTCCTCGGGCGTGTCCTCGGTGCTGGAACTCATGAGTCCGGCTTCGATCATCGCGAAGACGATGCGACCGAAGTCGTCGCTGCGTTTGATGTTCCACTGGGCGAGGACGACCGGAGCCATCATCCCGTACTGGGCGAGGGCATAGTTCTTGAGCCCCATGCAGAGTTCCTGACCGCTGACGTGCCGATCCATCTCGGGAAGGCCGAAGGGATCGTCGAACACCTGCTCGGAGGTGAAACTGAGGCCTTCCTGAACGAAGTTGAAGGCGGACAGTGGGTACGGCCCTGCCGATTCGACCATCGCCCGCCAATCGATTTGCTGTGATGAGCTGCCCATGCGTGGTGCCCTCCCTTCCTCATCTTATCGGGCAGAGGGCTTTCAGCCCATTGAAATCCGGGAAGTTCCTGCCGGTAGATATCTTCCTGGGATCGAATCGGTTCCCGAATGGATGATCGACCGTTCAGGTCAGACTCCCTGAAACGCCCGAAGTTCCGATGTCTTCATGGTTTCGCCTGATCCAGTCAAAGGTTCGTTTGACCGAACCCTTCCACCGCACTGCGAATCGAGCCATCGCCGCCCACCGATGGACCGGGGAGCTCAGAGTCCGGTGGCATCGGGTGGAATGATCCACCGCGGCGCATTCCGCTGGGTCAGAACGGACTGCAGTGGATCTGGCCCCGGCCGTCCCATGAGATCCACGGCCAGAACGCCGCCGACCGGCCCCGGCTCGAACGTGACCAGGGATTCGTCCAGGCCAAGTGCTCTGGCACCGTGGCGAGTGGCCATCTCGAGCAGCATTGCCGGATCCGCCCCATCGCGAACGAAGAGATGCCGCATTTCATCAAGAACCCCGATGCGATCCGGGGTGTCGAGGCACGTCCTGGAATCGGTCCCCAAGGCAACCGTGAGTCCGGCCTGGAACATCCGCCCGTACTGGTGATCGGGCCGCCCTCCATGGGGATGGCCGAAGTAGTCGCTGGCTCTCGGACAGTACGCGACGCAGGCCCCGGAACGGACCAGGAGGTCGACATGGTCGTCCTCGATGTAGTTGAGGTGCACGAGCATGATCGATCGACGATCCATGCATTCCGCCAGAGCGTCGACGGGATGGACTCCGGGCATCACGACTCCCTCGTTCCATGCGCCGAGGTTGTCCGCCAGTTCGCGGAACGGACCGTCTTCGCTGCGAAGCACCTGCTCCTCCTCCAGACTCTCCGCCAGATGCGTCGCCAGCGGAAGACCGGTGTCCATGGCGGCCTCGTACAGTTCGGCACCACACGAATACGGAGCATGCGGGGAAACGCCCAGCCCGACACCGCGATCGTGATCAGGCACGCTGCCGAGCAACGCACCCATCCGGGCGATCGCATCCTGCTGGCGTGTTCCGAGACCGAAGAATTCGATGAACGAAACACCGCCGAGCGGACCGGAACGCAACGCCTCCAGCGGTTCCAGTTTGCCGGCCCCCGCGATGTCACCGACGAAGGCGACGCCTCCCGCCAATGAAAGTTCGATGCCCAGGTCGCAATCCGCCCGAAGCACGCCTTCTCGTTCCTGGGCCGCTCTCGTGGCCGCGATCCCCTCCAGCCAGGACTCGAACCGACCGGGAAACGGCCTGGGCTCGAGCCGGCTCAGATCGAGATGACAGTGGGCATTGACCATCGCGGGAAGGATGACCGCCGAGGGCTCCTCGATGACCACCGCCTCTTCGTGGGTCCCGATGTCGGACGGACTTCCGGCTGCGATCACCCGACGGCCCTCGAGGAGAACGGCTCCGGGAGCAGCCTCGATCCCGCGGGCGTCGATGACCGCGGCGGCCCGTATCAGTTTCCTTTCAGCCTGTCCGCTCATGGAGCTTCTCCCGACCGCAAGTTGTTGGCCACCCTCAACCAACGAGCCATCCACATCGCCCTCCAACCTTCACGCCGATCGCCCGGGCAGAGTACACTGTTGATGACATGCCCAGTGGAACGGAAGCCGCTGTGCGACCTCAGAGTACCTCTTTCAATCACGCGGGGCATCCCACCATGGCACGCATCATTTCCCTCACATGCGCTGCGGCTGCCGCCACGCTGCCTCTTCTGGCCGGCGGGTGCGTCCAGCAGGACAAGTACGACAATCTTCTTCAAGTCAAGCGATCGCTCCAGGAGCAGTTGCTGACCGTGACCGACGAACGCGACGGCATGCAGGCACAGCTGTCGAACCGCACGCAGCAGTTGACCGCAGCCCGAGGCGACATCGCCCTCCTTCAGGAGCGGTACGAGATCCTCGGTGGCGAACTCGATCAGATCTCCCTTTCGAACCAGACGCTCGCCATGCAGGTCAGCGAAATGGAAATCGGCCCGCTGCCCGCGGACGTCCAGGCCGCACTGGCCCGACTGGCCAGCCGGTATCCGGACCAGATCACGTTCGATTCCAGCACCGGCATGCTTCGTTTCGACAGCGACTTGACCTTCAACTCCGGCAAGGACCAGGTCAAGGACGGCGGCTCGACGTCACTGAACGCCCTTGCGACGATTCTCGATTCACCTTCCGCCGAGAACTTCGAACTCGTCATCATGGGTCATACCGATGACGTTCCGGTGAAGTTCTCCCGCAACCAGCATCCCACGAACATGCATCTTTCCGTGCACCGCGCAATCGCTGTCCGCGACGTCCTCGTCGACTCGGGCATCGCCGCGGATCGGGTCCAGGTCTCGGGCTGGGGCGAGTACAGACCTCTGGTCCCCAACGAAACCGGGGGCACCGCGACCAATCGTCGTGTCGAGATCTATCTCACCGCACCGACCGAGAGCATGGCCAGCACCGTGATGCCCACCGATGACGCGACGACCGCAACCACGGTGGTCATCGAGACGGACGAACCAATGAAGTAGACCGTCTGGTCCGATTGCAAGAGGTATCGAGATGACAGCGGCCGTACGCGGCATCTCCCATGTCGGACATCGGGTTCTCAGTGGGATCGCCGGATTCGGACGCTTCGTCGTCTTCGCCCTGACCACGGCAAGATGGTTCTTCACCCAACCCCGTCGATGGGGTCGGTGGCGGATGCTCCGCAACCAGTTCTACACCGTCGGAGTGGCTTCCATTCCCGTGGTCGCGATCACGGGTGGCTTCATCGGCATGATTCTCGCCCTTGAAACCTTCAACCAGTTCCAGGCCTTCGGGCTCGAGGGCCGCCTGGGAGGCATCATCAACGTCTCCGTCGTGAAGCAGATCGGTCCGGTCCTCGCCGCGGTCATGGTCGCGGGTCGGGTCGGCGGAGCCCTCGCGGCCGAACTGGGAACCATGCGGGTGACCGAACAGCTCGACGCCATGCGTGCGATGGCCAGTGATCCCATCCTGCTGCTGGTGGTTCCGAGAGTCGTCGCCTGCGTCGTGATGACTCCGCTGCTGACCATCTATTCGGATCTGCTGGGAGTCTGGGGAGGCTACCTCATCACCGTGGGATTCAACGGCGTCCCGCCCATCGACTACTGGAGCTTCACCGAATACTTCCTCGGCTGGTGGGAACCGGTGAACGGGTTGATCAAGTCGGTCTTCTTCGGACTGAGCATCGGCCTGATCTCCTGCTACAAGGGGTTCAACTGCCGTCCGGGGGCCGCCGGCGTGGGACGAGCCACGACCGATGCATTCGTGGTGAGTTTCCTGGCGATCATCATGATCAACTTCGTGCTCGCGGCATTCCTCAACGCCATCGACATGCGGTACATCTCCGGGGACGTCCGGAATCCTCTGGGCTAAACTATGACCATGCCACTCATCCACACCATCGTCCTGCTGGCCTCGGCATTCACACAGCCTGCGACGCCACCCGCGACACCACCAGCGACACCATCCGCCACGCCACCTCCGACAGCGCCCCCTGCGACCGCGCCGACGAAGACCGCACCGGCAATCGCCACTCCCACCGCTCCCGAATCGAATCGCTTCATCCAGTGGGACAAGCCGCGACTCTACGACCTGACCTTCAGCGTGGACATCCATTCGCTGGCCGTGAAGAATCCGAACCGTCCCCTGCTGATGCCCCTGATTCCGCAGGGCGCCTCCAGCTACATCAATCTCGAAACGCTCGAATCCGACGTGCAGCTGCACGGCAACCGCCTCGACGGCGGCCAGGGGCCCGAGCTGCTCACCGGCCGCGGACTCTTCACCGAGCGGCTGATCGAAGCTCCGACGACGGGCATCACCTTCGATCCCAAGATCATGAATCTGGCCACGCAACTCCGCTTTCGAACCTTCCATCAGGCCATCTGCTATTCGAGCACGGTCGACGACGCGGCGATGCAGAAGATCCCATGGCCCTCGACCTGGCCCAAGAACGTCCAGAACGAACTCAAGCCCCAGGCCCTGATCGAATCCGACAACCAGCTCTTCGCCGACGCCGTCAAGGAGGTCTCGCAGGGCAATCTTCGACTGGTCACTCCCTGGGTCGCCGCCAAGGAGCTCGTCCGCTACGCCTGCGTGAACGTCCAGAAGCAGGGAGAGACGACGCTCTACGGCCCCGGCCGGGCCATTCGCGGTCTCGATGTGAACGGCGCTCTCGCCGCGGCCACGCACGGCGCCGGAACGCCCAACGACCTCGCCTGCGTCTGCGTCGCACTCCTGCGGGCGGCAGGCATTCCTTCCCGTGTCGTCATCGGACGTGGCGAGGATCGAAGAGGCCGCAAACGACTGCTTGTCTGGGCCGAACTCTTCCTCCCGGAAGCCGGCTGGATCCCCTTCGATCCCGACGAGCTCCGCCGCAAGGGAGTTCGCCACTGGAACGTCCTCACGAAGTGGGCGGAGTTCGGCACCATGTCCGACCTCAATCGACGCGTCCCGCTCGCCTACGCCTTCGCTCCGGACAACGGTGATGCGGCGTACGACTGCTTCGCCCTCTGGGGCTGGAGCCGACTGGCATCACCGACGTTTCCGGTACCGATCAGTCAATGGGAATCAAGGATCGGCGACCAGCGATTCCGCGTGAACGCCTGGAACACTCCCTCGGTGCTGCTCTTCGAGCTCGTGTCCCGCGGTCGCGTCAACGAGAACTGACCGGCGTCTCACACGAACAGCCGGAAGAACCACCAGAGAAATCCGATCAGAACGAGCCCGACCACCAGCGCGATCCACCGCTGGCGCATTTCCCGGTCCACGGGTGGACGCGAACTGGTTCGACCCCCGATCAGATCGCCGCATTCGGGGCAGTACTCCGTGTCGTCCCAGACCTCGGCGCCGCACTCCGGGCACCATGCCGTCTGGTCATCTCCGCCGAATCGATCCAGATCCGCCTGACTTGGTCCTTCATCCATGTCCACAGACTACCCCCAAGCACCTTGCTCATATGTTCGTACTCTGTTAGGGTGACGGAGATGCGTCCACAAGCCCCATTCACCCGCAACGGTGTCGACATCATCGGCACCGCCTCGCAGCCCGGCCGACCGACGGGACGAAAGCCCACTCCGCTCTTCGGAAGCAGCGTCCAGGCCGGCTTTCCGTCCCCCGCCGACGACTACATCGACCGGGCGCTGGATCTGCATGAAACCCTCGTCCAGCATCCCGCCGCCACGTTCTTCGTACGGGCCCGAGGCGATTCGATGATCGGAGCGGGCATCCACGACGGGGACCTTCTGGTCGTGGACCGAAGTCGCACGCCGTCACCCGGTCACGTCGTCATCGCGGCCGTGGACGGACAACTGACCATCAAACGTCTTCGGCGCGGAGAGCACGGACTGCAACTTGCCCCGGAGAACGACGAATTCCCCGTACTCGACATCAACGAGGAGACGGACGCACGCGTATGGGGCGTCGTCACCTGGACCATCCACGCTCCGTGACCATGTTCGCCCTCGTCGACTGCAACAACTTCTACGCGTCGTGCGAACGGGTGTTCGACCCGTCCATCGAACATCGACCCGTCATCGTCCTCTCGAACAACGATGGATGCGTCGTGGCGAGATCCAACGAAGCGAAGGAACTCGGCATCGGAATGGGACAGCCCGTGTTCCAGGTACGGGATCTGATCCGGAGGCATGGAGTGACCGTCCGGTCCTCCAACTACACGCTGTACGACGACATGTCCCGGAGAGTGTTCACGACGGTGCAGTCGTTCTTTCCGAAGATGGAGTCGTACTCGATCGACGAGGCGTTCATCGACCTCGAAGGAACGCATCTCGACGACATGATCGACTCCGCCGCCACCATGCGGCGGGCCGTACTCCAATGGACGGGCATCCCCGTATCGGTCGGGATCGGATCGACCAAGACGCTCGCCAAGATCGCCAACCACATGGCCAAACGGGATCGCGCCGGTCCCGGAGTCGAACTGCTCGAGACCGGCGACGATGCATCGCTGGCGTCCGTGGACGTCGGCGACGTCTGGGGCATCGGACGCAGGTGGAAACGCACCCTCGTCGCACACGGCATCCGAACGGCCCTGGATCTGAAACGCGCCGACGACCAATGGATCCTCCAGCGCCTCAACAGCATCGGACATCGAACCGTGCTGGAACTGCGGGGGCGCCGTGCATTCGCACTCGAGGAGGAGCCCGCCCCCAGACGATCCATCGTCCGCTCGCGGTCCTTCGCCGGATCGATCGAAACCTGGGACGCACTCGCCCCCGCTCTCGCCTCGTTCGCATCCCGTGCGGCGGAGAAGCTCCGGGCCCAGGAGACGGCGGCTGGCGTCCTGACCGTCTTCCTCAACACCAACTGGTTCCGTCCCGACGAACCGAGGTACGCCAATCAGGCCACACTCAAACTGCTCACACCGACCAACGACACGCCCACCCTGGTCCGACACGCGCTTCAGGCCGGACGCCACATCTGGCGCGACGGATTCCGCTTCAAGAAGGCGGGCGTCCGATTCACGGCCCTGCAGCCCCACCGCCCCGTGCAGATGCACCTCTTCGATGCGCTGGACCACGATCGTTCGGACCGGGCCATGCAGACCATGGATCGGATCAATCGGACGATGGGAGCGGACATGATCCGCAGCGGCTCGGCAGGCCTGGGGACCGCCGGCATCACGCGACGTCGACATGGATCACCCAGATACACCACCAGATGGGATGAACTCGTCGAAGCGCATGCGAACCGGGGCAAATCCTGATCGATGATCAGAAACGCCCCGGTCTCCACCCAATTCCAACTCTGGTCCGGTCAGTGCTCACCGTGTCCATGATTCTCGTCGTCGGAATCCCCGTGGGATCGACGACGGTCTCGAGTCGCCTGATCGAGCAGTTGTCGCAGATACGTATTTTCACGCCGCGTCGCTTCGAGATCGAACACGAGATACTTGACGCTCAGCCGCAGGAAGTCGAGCGACTCCTGAAGCTCGGTCACCGAATGGCACAGGCGATCGCGACGCCGCTGCGTCGCATCGGCCAACTGCTCCATGCACGCCCGCTGCTCGGAAGGCAGCTCTCCGATCCGCTGCAGAAGATCCGTGAACTTCTCTTGAAAGGTCTGTTCGTCCATGTCTTTCCCCTCGTCTCATCTTTGGATATTGCGCCCGCCACGAGCGACATAGAAGAAATACACCCAACGGGAGGCCCGAGCAGGACGCTGCAGTGAAATCGTGAAAATACGATCGGAACCAGGCCGCACAGACCGCACTCGAAGCCATCGCGGAGGACGACGCGTTCGGCCTGGAGGCTCTGGGCAATCTGGGGGGGGTTTCGACTCAGCGATGAACACGCTGAAGCGTGCGGCGGGCGACGGAAGGCGCCTTGGCCAGAAGCGCATCGACGTCGATCGACGTGTCTCCGGCTTCACGGAGCAGCCGCTTGAGATGCTGTTCGCGATCATGGGACCATCGCTTGAAATGCTCTTCGAGTTCGTGGCGGTTGAACCTGGCCAGCGGATCGTCGAGTCCGGTCTGGATGACGGCCCATTCGTTCAGCCCACCACTGCCTTCATCGAATCTCCAGAGAGCGAGCGTCGATTCGATGCGGTCGGACAGGGAGCGGAACGGGTCCCGGCAGGGCTCGGGGATGGCGAGCATGATCTCCTGCAGACGGCGACTGGCCACCGGGGCCAGCAGGTCGTCCTGGGACATCCGGTCGAGTTCCTCGATCAACTCGGCCGAACGAGGTTCCTCGAGGGACGTGGCCTCGGCATCGACTCGCTGGAGCTTGCCGCTGATCGACTGGATCATCTTGATGCCGGCATTTGGAAACCGGACGGTGATCTTCTGCGACGGCTTCCCACCGGCGACGGTGTCCTGGACCTTGGCCACGGATCCGCTGCCCCACTCGGGATGGTCGACGTGACCGACCTGATCACCGAACTCGAAACGCATCTTGTCACTCATTCCCTGTGCTCCCCGGATTGCGGAGTGGCAGCCGGGCCACCGAAGGCGGCCAAGCCTGCATCATGCTGGTTGCTGCTCGAGAACATGACTGATCAAGACTGTTCCCGGAGCCGAATGCTCCGATCGCCCGATCTCGTTCCCCTCAAGTTGAATCGCGTAGGGGCCGAAGAACGACCCGAGATGAAATCCGATCACTGATCGAACCATCCTGTACACCAGAATCCTAACACAGTTGCGTCGATGCAAGCAGTGAAATGCGACTTTATTGCCTCTGAATCAGATCGATCCCTGGTCCACCATGGCGTCTGCAACCTTGCAGAAACCGGCGATGTTGGCACCGTGGAGGTAGTTGCCGGGAACACCGTACTCGGCTGCAGCATCGAGGCTGGCCCTGTGGATACGACCCATGATGGCCTTGAGCTGGCGATCGACTTCCTCACGGCTCCAGTACATCCGCTGGCTGCCCTGGGCCATTTCCAGAGCGGACACGGCGACGCCACCGGCGTTCGCAGCCTTGCCCGGACCGTACAGGACGTTCTCGGTGATGAAGCAGTGCTGCCCTTCCGGTGTCGTGGGCATGTTGGCGCCTTCGGAGACGCAGATGACACCGTTGTTCACCATGGCCTCGGCCGCAGCGAGATCGATTTCGTTCTGGGTCGCGGACGGGAACGCGGCCTCGGCCGGGATGTTCCACAGCGGACTCGAACCGGCCGACAGGTCATGCTCGTGGTAGGTCACGCCGTCGTGCGCATCTGCGTACTCGGAGATGCGACCACGCCGCACGTTCTTGAGATCCATGATCCACGCCAGCTTCTCGCGGTCGATTCCCGCCGGGTCGTGGACGTACCCCGTGGAGTCCGACATGGTGAGGACGCGTCCTCCCAGATCGAGGACCTTCTCGGTCGTGTACTGGGCCACGTTCCCGGAACCGGACACGAGACATTCCATGCCCTCGAGCGTGCGGTCCCTGGTCTCCAGCATGTCCGCTGCGAAGTAGACGGCGCCGTAGCCGGTCGCTTCAGGACGAATGAGGCTGCCGCCCCAGTTCACGTCGCGACCGGTGAGGATGCCCGTGAATGTATTGGTGATCTTGCGATACTGGCCGAAGAGGTATCCGATTTCACGTCCACCGACACCGATGTCGCCGGCCGGGACGTCCGTGTCGGGACCGATGAACCGGTACAACTCGGTCATGAAGGCCTGACAGAATCGCATGACTTCGGCGTCGCTGCGACCACGGGGGTCGAAGTCGCTGCCGCCCTTGCCGCCGCCGATGGGCTGCGTGGTCAGGCTGTTCTTGAAGACCTGCTCGAATCCGAGGAACTTCAGGATGCTTCGGTTGACGCTCGGATGGAACCGCAGCCCGCCCTTGTAGGGACCGATGGCACCATTGAACTGGACCCGATACCCGCGGTTGACATGCGTCTCTCCCTGATCATCCACCCAGGTGACACGGAACTGGAGCAGTCGCTCCGGCTCCACGATCCGGTCGAGGATCGATGCCGCTCGATACTCGGGGCGACGCTCGACGACCTTTTCGAGCGAGACGATGCACTCCTCCACAGCCTGAAGGAACTCGTTTTCGCCCGGGTTCCGCTCGGAGAGAGCGTGCATGAACTCCTGGACGAAGGAGGATCGGGTTGCGGCCTGTTCGATGGTGTTGGTGGTCATATCAATATTCCTGAGTATTCAAGCAGGGTGATGGACACAATGCGGATCGGCATTGTACATGACGGAGGCTGCTGGAGGAATGTCAAGGTACGCCCCGGCATGATCCGACGATGAATGCATGGGTGCACCTCTTTCACGTCCAAAACGAGCTCCGGAATCCGGCCACACTCCCTTTCCGGAGATCCCGGAGGCACTTCGGGAACTCCGCTCCCAGATCGACGAGGTCGACCACCAGTTCGTCGAACTACTCGCCAGACGGAACCAACTGGTCTCATCCGTGGCGGATGTGAAACGACGCTCGGGGGTCCCCATCCGCGATCCCGGACGCGAGGCCTCGCTGCTCGAGGACCGTCGAAGCCTCGCCGGTGGAAGCGGGATTCGGCCGGAAGTCATCGAAAGCCTCTTCCGCGTCATCCTGTGGGCGAGCCGCGATCGCCAGGCGACGCTCAAGGCGGCCGTCCCCCGGAACATCGAACCACTGACGATCGCGATCATCGGAGGCCGTGGCGGGATGGGCCGATGCCTCGAGAACCTGTTCTCGATGCTCGGCCACACCATGCTCATCGCCGACATCGGCACCGAGCGGACTCCCACGGAGGTCGCCTCCGAGGCGGACGTCGTGATCATCGCGGTCAACATCGAAGCGACCGAGGACGTGATCAAGGAGGTGGGCCCGGCCTGCAGGGCCGACGCCCTGCTGATGGACATCACTTCGATCAAGCAGGCCCCCGTCTCGGCCATGATGGAGTCCTGCTCCTGCAGCGTGATCGGCACCCATCCGCTGTTCGGCCCGACACTCCATTCGCTGCAGGGACAGCGGATCGTGCTGACTCCCGGTCGCATCGAAGGAGATCGGGACTGGACGGCCTGGCTGTCCGACATGTTCCGGGCATGCGGACTGACGATTCTCGAAAGCACCCCCGAAGATCACGATCGTGCGATGTCGATCGTGCAGGTGCTGACCCACTACTCGACCGAAGTGCTCGGACGGACGATGCAGAAGCTCGACGTCTCCGTGCAGGAGACGCTGCGCTTCACCTCACCGATCTACCACATGGAACTTCTCATGACGGCGAGGCACTTCGCCCAGTCGGCCGATCTCTATGCGTCCATCGAGATGTCCAATCCGAATCGCGACCGGGTCATGCAGCACTTCAGGTCCGCGGCGGAGGAGCTGCATGTGGCGATCGCCAACGAGGATCGGGACGGATTCAGGACATTGTTCGGTGAAGTGGAGGCCTTCTTCGGAGACTTCTCGAAGACGGCTCTGGAACAGTCGAGCTTCCTCATCGATCGCCTGGTCGAACGGAACTGACGCGAGGCGGCGGCCCCCACCCACCGCCACCGGGCGTCCAGATCTCCAGCAGCGAGCCCGCCTGGAGATCCCGCTGATCCGAAGCCTCGAGTTCATCGACGTCGCCATCGAGCGAGGTGACCTGCTGCCCTCCCGCGGCACCGGGCATGCCGCCGGCCATTCCGAACGGGCCGGTCGAACGATGCTGGGTGAGCATCGACAACTGCACCGGCTCGAGAAAACGGATGACCCGATGCAGTCCTTCGCCGCCGGAGAACGCCCCCGCGCCTCCGCTGCCGGTTCGAAGCGAGAACGACTCCAGTCGCACTGGGTACCGGAGTTCGAACACTTCCGGATCGGTGATGCGGGTGTTGGTCATGTGGGAGTGGACGCCGGAAGCCCCGGGGGCACCGTCCATCGCCCCGCATCCACCGCCGATCGTCTCGTAGTATCCGAACGAATCGTCACCGAACAGCAGGTTGTTCATCGTCCCCTGCGAACCCGCCGACACCCCGAGCGCCTTGAGCAGCGTGTTCACGATGCATTGGGACGTCTCCACGTTGCCCCCGACGACCGCCGGACACGATGCGGGATCGTCGCTCCATGCCGGATTGAGCATGCCTTCGGGTATCCCGATGCGAACGGGCTCCATGATGCCGTCGTTGAGAGGAAGGCTTCTTCCGATCAGCAGACGCAGGACGTAGAGCACGGCGCTGCGCACGATCGCGGTGGTCGCATTGAGATTCCCCGGATGCACACCGGATGTCCCTTCGAATCCGAAGGTCGCCTCCTCGCCCCGGATCAGGATCGAGACGGCGATGCACGCTCCGTCGTCCATGATTTCCCGGGCCTCGAATCGTCCATCGGGAATCGCGGCCAGAGCGGCTCTTGAAAGCGACGAGGCCGTCTCCTGCAGGCGATGCATCGTCCGGCGGACGACTTCGGACGAATCCGATTCGATCAGGCTGCCGAGAGCCCGGACGCCTCGATGGTTGGCGGCCACCGCCGCCCTGAGGTCGGCGAGATTGTCCTCGACGCGTCGACTCGGCCACGGAGGCGATTCCAGAACACGCCGTACATCGTCCCATCGCCCCACGCCATCCTCGACGATCTTCATCGGAGGGATGACCACACCTTCGTCCTCGAGACATCGGGCGTCCGGCGGCATGGAACCAGGTCGACATCCGCCGAGTTCGGCGTGATGGGCGCGGCTCGCGACGTATCCAAGCAGCCCCCGATCGTCATGCACCGGTGAGATGACCGTCAGATCCGGCAGATGCGAGCCTCCGTAGCGGGGATGATTCGTCAGTACGACGTCTCCCGGCTTCATGTCCACGACCCGCGCGACCTCCTGGACGCAGGTCCCCATCGATCCGAGATGCACCGGCAGATGAGGAGCATTGACGACCAGACGACCTTCGGCATCGAGCAGTGCACACGAATAGTCGCGGCGTTCCTTGACGTTGACGGAGATCGCGCATCGCTGCAGCACTTCGCCCATTTCGCTCGCGACGGCGATGAATGCGTCGGTGATGCGTTCGACCACCGCACCATCGTCACGGAGTGGATCCGCACCCTTCGCATCCGGACGCTCCAGCAGCAACGAACCATCGCAACCGAACAGAGCGGTCCATCCGATCTCGACGACGGTGGTCGTCATCGAAGCGGTCACGATCGCCGGACCGTGGATTCGATCCCCTTCGACCAGCTCGGTCACATCGATGACGGGAACGTCGAGCCATCGACCACCGAAGCGGGAGCGGATGGTTCGCGATGGAACGATCGGATCGTTCGCGGCCGGCCGTGGAACCGGAATCGGATCCGCTCCCCCCGATCCGGCGAGGACATGCACCGAGGCCACCTCGATCGGACGGTCCGGAGGCTCGTAGCCGTAGATCTCCTCGAATCTGCGGGCGAACGCCTTCCGCAGATCCACCTCCCCGGACCAGTCCACGTCCAGAATCGAATCCTGACCCTGCAGACGCAGGTCGATCAGCACCCGTCGGACTTCGGCCGACTCGCGTTCGCCGCCGGCTTCGACCACACGATCGCACGCCCGGCGAGACAAGGCTTCGATCCGATCCGGGAGTTCGTCACGCAGATCCGCGAGCGGCCTCAGGACCTCTTCATGCTCGAACCGCTCGATCGAGGACTGCGTCAGTCCGACGGCGCTCAGTACGGAAGCCTCCGCGGGAACGAGCACGGATCGCATCGACAGTGCATCCGCAACCGCACACGCATGCTGCGGGCCGGCACCGCCGAACGCAAGCAGCAGGAACTCGGCGGGATCGCAACCATGACGCAGGGATACTCCGGCGACGGCGTCGGCCATCCGGCGGTTCGCTCTGGCCAGAAGACGATCAAGGGCGACGTCGTGATCGATCGCACCGGCCACGACCTCCATCGCATCCCGAGCCGCCGGGATGTCGATTGGGATCCCGAAGCGACTGGGGTCGATGCGGCCCGAAAGCACGTTCACATCCGTCACGCACAGAGCGCCGCCTCGTCCGTAGCACGCCGGCCCCGGGTCGGCTCCACCGCTGTGCGGACCGACCTCCAGCTCACCATCGATTGCGTGGCAGACGGAACCACCGCCGGCTGCCACCGTGGCGATGTCGAGCGACTCCGATGCCAGCGTGACGTCTCCGACCGTCTGCTCGAATTGGTAGGTGAATCCGTCGTCCCATCTGGAGACGTCCGTACTGGTGCCACCCATGTCGAAACTGATGATCCGTTCGTACCCCCAACCGCGGGCGATCGAAACCGCTCCGGCGACGCCGGCCGCAGGCCCGCTGAGCAGCGAGTCCCTGGCCCGGTAGGACTCCGAGGCCACCAGTCCACCGCTGCTCGTCATGACCAGCAGGCCTGCGGTCGAAGCCAGATCCGCTCGGACCGCATCGAGGAAGCCACCGACGGGTTCCTGCAAGGAAGCCTCGACCACCGCGGCCTGCGCTCTGGGGACGATGCGGATCATCGAGCCGAGCCCGCTCGATGTGGTGATGTGGCGGAATCCGCACGAGGCGAGCACCTCGGCGGCGCGCGACTCGTGCTCGCAGGACTTCCATGAATGCATGAACGCCACTGCGGCGGAATCGTATCCCTGCTCGAGGAACACTGCCGCGTCATGTCGCAGGCGATCCTCGTCGAGCTCCTCGATGACGCGTCCCCGGACATCGATCCGCTCATGGGCCTCGAGCACATCGCCGTGGATCGGATTCGAGGGAAGAACGGGAAACGCGAAGATGTCGGGACGATGCTGGTAGCCGATCGAAAGCAGATCCCGAAAGCCGCGGGTGACCACGAGAAGCACCGGGTCGATGCGACCCTCGAGCAGCGCATTGGTGCCCCGCGTCGTCCCCAACCGCATGGAGACGTCCGGCAGCGGATCCCCGATGGATGCGCCGATGGCGAGACGCAATCCGAGCACGGGGGCCTCCTCGCCACTGGAGAGATCCACGAACGTGCCTGCCCGCAGCGAAGGCATGCGGTCCAACCGGATCAGACGTCCTGCCTCCGAGGAACCGATGATCGTCGCCGAGCTCCCGTCCGGCGTCTGCAGCCTGAATCCGGTCCAGTCCATCGACGGCGGCGAGGCATCGACCAGTCGGACACGATCACCCTCGACGGAATCGACGACGAACCGCATCACACCGCTGCTGAGGACCTTTGAACTCAATCGTCGGCCCGAGGCGTCGCGGAGAACGACATCGGTGAAGGTCCCGCCGGTATCGGCCGAAACATCGATCACATCGAGGCCGTACCGTCCAGCCTCATCCATCCGGAAGCCTCGTGACCGGATCCTGACCGTAGAAGACCTTGAACTGTTCGTACAGGTCGGGCCTTGCCTTCAGGAGATGCGACGGCGCATCGAAGAAGACCTCCGTGGTGACCGCGAAGAATTCGGCCACGTTGGTGACTCCGTACGAGCGGACCACATCCCGCCCACCGCGTTCGTAGATCGATCTGATGTCGGCGAATTCGCGGGTCATGACCTCGTGCCACGCTCCGTAGTGATCACGTTCCCGCATCGGCGGAGTGCCGTTGGTCATTCCCGTCAGCATGTCGAGGGTGTGGGCGAACTCGTGGTAGACCACGTTCAGTCCACGCCCCGGATTGCGCGCCGATTCGAGCGAATCCTTCCAGGAGAGTACGACCGGACCGTTGAACCAGGCCTCACCCAGATTCGCCGAGCCGGAATGCATCACTCCATCGCTGCCCATGGATTCCTGCTGCTGGACGTAGGCCTCGGGATAGACGAGAACCGTCCTGACGTTGTGGTAGTAGCCATGATCCCGATCCAGAAGCAGCATCCCGGCCATGGCCGCGATGAGCACACGGATCCGATCCGTCATCTCCACACCGGCACACCCTTCCCAGTACTTCTCATCGACGATGATCCTGACGACATCACGCAATCGAGATCGATCGCCATCGTTCATCAGGGGCCAGATGCCGAGATCCTGCTCGAGGATCGCCTCCCAGTCCGCTGGAAAGGGTTCGGCAAGGAGCTTTCTTCGATGGTGCTTCGTGAGAATGGACATGAGGGATGGAGAGTATCCGGGAGGCCGAAGAATCGGAACCCGGAACCAACATCACCATCGAATGCGGCCCCGAACCCCTCTGAATGGTGCTTGAATGAGGTTATCATGATTTTTGAACGAACTCATTTCGAGCCCGACGCGTACGCAGGACAGCCCCGGGGGCCGAGACGTTCGCCTCCAAGGAACAACACCATGGCACAGCACGAGGAACCTGAGATGACCACCAGTCAACTCGACATCAAGCACATCTCCGATCAGGTCCAGGCGGCGAGTCAGCCGTTCAGACGGCTGGAACAGGAGACCCATCAGGTCATCGTCGGCCAGAACCAGCTTCTGCACCGAATGATGATCGGCCTGCTCGCCAACGGGCATCTTCTGATCGAAGGCGTTCCCGGCCTCGCCAAGACGCTTGCGATCTCGACGCTTGCCGATGGAATCGCCGCTCCATTCCAGAGGATCCAGTTCACGCCGGACCTGCTGCCCGCGGACATCGTCGGCACGCTGATCTACCGACCCGATTCGGGCGAGTTCGTGGTGAACACCGGACCCATCTTCTCGAACGTCATCCTCGCCGACGAGATCAACAGAGCTCCCGCCAAGGTCCAGAGCGCACTGCTCGAAGCGATGCAGGAACGCCAGGTCACCATCGGCAAGGAGACGCACGATCTGCCGTCGCCGTTCCTCGTGCTCGCCACGCAGAACCCGGTCGAGCAGGAGGGAACCTATCCACTCCCCGAGGCCCAGGTCGACCGGTTCCTCATGAAGGTCATCGTCGACTATCCGACCCGCGAGGAGGAACTGCTGATCCTGGATCGAATGTCCTCCACCCAGAAGACACCCCGGGTCGAAGCCGTGATGACGCCCGAGGACATCCTCGACGCGAGACGAATCGTCGACTCCATCTACATGGACGAGAAGATCGCACGCTACATCGTCGAGTTGGTGTACGCGACCCGCGAACCGGAACGCTACGGGGCCGATCTCGCCAATCTGGTCGAATTCGGCGCGTCGCCGCGGGCCACCCTGGCCATGTCGCTCTGCGCGAAGGCCAACGCCTTCCTCGACGGCCGCGGCTACGTCGTCCCGCAGGACGTGAAGGACATCGCCCCGGACGTGCTTCGACACCGGATCGCGACGACCTACGAGGCGGAGGCCGAGGAGAAGACCTCGGACGACATCATCCAGACGATTCTCCAGCAGGTCCGCGTCCCCTGACCGGGATCCGGACACGGCTTCTCCGACACCACGTTTCACTCGAAGGACTTCGGGATGATTCCCACCGAGCTGCTCAAGAAGATACGCCGAATCGAGATCCGCACTTCCCGCACCGTGAACGACGTGCTCGCGGGACAGTACCACTCCGCCTTCAAGGGACGTGGCATGGAGTTCGAGGAGGTCCGCCAGTACCAGATCGGGGACGACGTCCGCACGATCGACTGGAACGTGAGCGCACGCGCCGGCGAACCGTTCGTGAAGGTCTTCCGCGAGGAACGGGAACTCACCGTGATGCTCCTGGTCGACCTCAGCGCATCGCAGTCGTTCGGAACGAATCTGCAGCAGAAGCGTGAGCTGATCGCCGAGATCGGCGCGACGCTCGCATTGTCGGCGATCAGGAACAACGACAAGGTCGGGCTGATCTGCTTCACCGATCGGGTCGAACTGTTCGTGCCGCCGAGAAAGGGGCCTCGCCACGTGCTGCGGGTGATCCGGGAACTGATCGCGCTCGAGCCGGTGGGACGCGGCACGGACCTGGCCGTCGCCCTCGAATACCTCAACCGGATCCAGAAGCGGAAGTGCACCACCTTCATGATCAGCGACTTCATCGACTCGGGATTCGAGACCGCGATGCAGATCGCCCGAAGAAAGCACGACCTGATCGCAGTCGATGTGCGGGACCGCTTCGAGGAGGAGTTGCCGCGAATCGGGCTCGTCGAACTCCAGGACAACGAAACCGGAGAAACCGTCCTTCTGGACACGAACTCGAATGCATCGAGAGAAGCCTACCGAAGCATGGCCGCCTCGCGGCAGAGCGAACTGGACACCTGGATGAATCGCTGCCGGATCGATCGACTGGCGCTGCGTACCGGAGAGTCCTTCGTCGAGTCGCTCAGCCGATTCTTCAAGCGAAGGGAAGCGAGGAAGGGACGATGAGCCGCGCACGACGCATCTTCAGCCACGTGTTCCTCGGACGCCTCCTGCTGCTCCTGCTCGTGACCGCCCCTCCCGCGGCGTGCACGAAGGCCGAGGAAGCCGGGGAGGGCACGCCCGTACGGGCGACCGCCTCCAAGGGGCCGGTCGAGTTGACCCTGACCGCGGATCGTGGCCGCGTGGACGCAGGCAGCCCGCTCGCGATCGAGATCATCGCCGAGTCGGCCGCAGGCGTCGAACTGTCGATGCCGCTGGTCGACATCGACGACGACGGCATGCTCGGTCCCTTTCACGTACTCCAGGACGAGAGCCGCCCCGACTATCCGACCGTGGACGGAAGAATCTGGTCGCAACGACTGGTCGTCGACACGTTCCAATCCGGCACGCAGGCCATTCCCCCCGTGACAGCCCGTTTCGTCGATCGACGCGGAGACATCGAACTGTCCGGGGAAGTGACGACTTCGGCTCTCGACATCGAAATCGGAACCGCGTTGACCGAAGCCGCCCAGAATGCGGCGATTCGCGACATCCGGGGCCCCGTCACCGTCCCCCTCACCAACTGGGGAGCGTGGATCGTGTCCGGAGGCGTCCTCATCCTGCTGATCGGCGGCATCGTGACCGTCCTGATCGGACGCGGCGCCGCGGCGGATGCTCCCCCGCTTCCCCCCCACATCCTCGCCCAGCGGGAACTCGACGCGCTCGAAGCCGAGGGACTGCTGCAGCGACGCTGCTTCCAGCCGTTCTACTTCCAACTGACCGACATCGTCCGACACTACATCGAAGGACGATTCGGACTGCTCGCCCCTACGAGAACGACTCCTGAGTTCCTCGACGACATGCGGACCAGCGACACCCTCGATCGTCCCCAGCAGGAACAGCTGATGAGTTTCCTCAGAATCGCGGACCTCGTGAAGTTCGCACTGCACGAGCCGCAGGCCGACGAGGGGCACGATGCCCTCCACATGGCGAGATGCTTCGTCGTTGACACGCAGCCGCGAGCCGAGGAACGCCCGGAGGAGACCACCTGATGTTCACCTTCGAAAGCAACTCCGCGTGGTTCCTTCTTCTGGCCCTGGTGATTCCACTGCTCTGGTGGCGATGGTCGATTCGCCGCCGAAGAGCGACGATTCCGTGTTCCACGACCTCCCTCGTCTCGAGACTTCCCAGGAACTGGGTCGTCCGGACCAGCTGGATCATCCCCACCCTGCGCACCGTCGCCGTCGGATCGCTGATCATCTGCATCGCGAGACCTCTTCGCGCCGACCAGCAGACGCGTGTCCAGGCCGATGCCGTCGCGATCGAGATGGTGGTGGATCGCTCCGGCAGCATGCGGGCGCTCGATTTCGAACGGAACGGGCAGAACGTGACCAGGCTGGAGGCGGTGAAGGCCGTCGTCGCCGACTTCATTCTCGGCGTCGATGAAATGGATGGCCGCGAAAACGATCTGGTCGGACTCGTGACGTTCGCCTCGTATCCCGACAGCAACAGTCCCATGACCTTCGACCACGCACATCTGATCGATTCACTCAGGCAGGTCAAGGTCGCGAGCGAGTCCGAGGGACCACTCACCGCGATCGGAGACGGGCTTGCCCTCGCGGTCTCGAGACTGACATCCCTCCAGGATCGCGTCGACATCCGAAGCGACGACGACATCAAGAGCAGGGTCATCATCCTCCTCACCGACGGGGAGGAGACGGCCGGAGACATCACCGCGATGAAGGCGGCGGAAATGGCCGCGGCCTTCGACATCAAGATCTACACCATCGGGGCCGGGACCACCGGGATCGTCCCCGTGCTTGGAGAGGATGCGCGTGGACGACAGATCGTCCAGCGGATGGAGACCACGCTGGACGAGGAGACCCTTCGGGAGATCGCCGAACTCACCGGTGGACAGTACTTCAGGGCGACCGACACCGAATCGCTTCAGGCCATCTACCAACGGATCAACGAACTCGAGACCAGCGAGATCATCGAACGCCAATACAACCAGTACGCCGACATGTCGGTCGATTCGGTTCGATTCGGCGGCTTCACCTTCCCACCACTGCTGATCATTCCGCTTCTGGCGCTCCTGCTGGAGACCATCCTGTCGAGCACGAGGTACCGACGTCTTCCCTGAGCAGACCGAACGATCATGGACATCCGCTTCAACCATCTCGAATCACTCAACTGGCTGTGGGCCGTGCTCGCCGTGGCCGTCGTCATCGTGCTTTCCTACAAGGCCAGAAAGCTGGTCCTGAAGCGACTGGCCACTCGCGCGATGGCCGAGAGACTCACCAGCCGGACAAGCATGCCCAAACGCAGGATCCGTTCGATCCTGGTCCTGTCGGCCATGGTGCTCATGGTGTTCAGCCTGCTCGACCCGCGCTGGGGCATCAGATACCAGGAGGTGCAGCAGCAGGGCATCGACGTGTACTTCGTCGTCGACACCTCCAGATCGATGCTGGCCGAGGACGTCAAGCCCAATCGGATGCTGAGGTCCAAGCAGTACATCGAGGACATTCTCGAAACGGTCGGAGGCGACCGCGTCGGACTGATCACGTATGCGGGGCAGGCTGCAGTCACGGTCCCCCTGACGTTGGACTACGGCGCCATGCGACTCGCACTCGACGAGCTTCATGCCCGCCAGGGACGACGCGGCGGCTCGATGACCGGCGACGCCATACGCCTCGCCATGGATTCGTTCACGGACGATGTGGAGGATCACAAGGCGATCATCGTGTTCAGCGACGGCGATGACATGGGGAGCTATCCCACCGAAGCCGCCGCCAAGGCGGCCGAGCGCGGCATCAGCGTGTTCACGGTCGGGCTCGGCGACTCGATCGAAGGCGGGCGAATCCCCGTCGAATTGGATGGGCAGACCCTCTATCTGACCCATGAGGGCGAGGAGGTCTGGTCGAAACTCGATGCGCAACTCCTTCAGGACGTCGCACTCGCGGCGAACGGGGCGTACATTCCCGCCGGAACTGGCAACGTCGACATGGGGCAGATCTACGACGACGTGATCTCCATCGGGAGTGGTCGCACCCAGGAAACGGCCCGCATCGAACAGCATGTACCCAGATATCAGTGGTTTGCGGCCATCGCACTGCTGCTTCTGCTCGTCGATGGATTCATGACCAATCGACGACCGAAACCCGCCGAGATGGAGGTCGCGATCCAATGATCCCGTTGATTCCAGCCAGCGTCCTCTACGCCGTATCGGCGTTCACGACGACACCTCTTCCGAGCGAGGGCTCCTATCGGTCTCTCGTCGGTGCCAGCCAGGCCGCGATCGCGGAAGGTCGCTACGCAGATGCGATCAAGGCGATCGATGCCGCCCAATCCAAACTCGAATCCCCCGCCCCCGAACTGGTGTACAACCGCGCCGTCGCCAACTATCGCCTCGGAGACTGGTCGGCCGCCGCCAGCGACTTCACCAAGGCCATCGAACTCAGCGACGATCCCGGTCTGCTTTCGGATTCCGTCTACAACCTGGGGAATGTCACCCACAACGAGGTTCTGGAATCCTTGCAGGAGGGAGATGCTCAGGACGCACAACAGGCGATCGATCAACTCGAGATCGCCCAGGAGGCCCTGGGCGGCGCGCTGGATCACTATCGCTCGGCGATCCGAACCCGAAACGACGACGAAGACGCTCGTGCCAATGCGGAACTGACCTGGAATCTGATGAATCAGCTCCAGCAGATGCAGGAACAACTCGAAGAGCAGCAGGAACAGCAACAACAGGATCAGCAGCAGCAGGACCAGCAACAGCAGCAACAAGATCAGCAGCAGCAGCAGGACCAGCAACAGCAGCAACAAGATCAGCAGCAGCAGCAGCAGCAGCAG
>MDTG01379992.1_pt1 | contig 39137 bp, 37 predicted proteins | sample 811421 | NCBI WGS metagenome assembly MDTG01 (sample SAMN05326645, study PRJNA326480) | marine metagenome | isolation source: seawater | place: Pacific Ocean: South East | collected 2011 | reverse complement strand
TGTCTTAAGACAAAGTACCATTGGCGCTGAAAGGCTTGACTGCCGAGTTCGGAATGGGATCGGGTATTACACTTTCGCAATAATCACCAGGCACAGTTTGATACTAAAAAAATATTAAAATGTAAAGATTATTCTATTAATCTTTCTTCTAAAAAACTCAATTTTTAAACAATGAAATCATCTCCATACCCTATTTATTTATTTTATAGCTTTTTTTTGAATAAATAGATTGAAGATAAAAACCTATAGGTAAGCTATAAGTTACCATTAACCAATTATTAAAAAAATTACCATTAGGTATTAAAGGCCAAACTGTTATTAAAATACCCGCTAATAAACAAACTTGGTAATCTGTTAAAGGTCTTTTTTTTTTAAATATTATAGATTTAAATTGTCTTAAAGATATAAAAACGACATAACTTGAAGCACTAAACAAAAATAAAAATCCCACAATCCCAGTTTCAGCTAGTAATTGTACATAAAAATTATGAGGATGTGTACTACACGGCTGCACACCGGTAGCGTATTTTTCATCTTTACAGATTATTCTGAACATCTTTGGACCATGTCCTAATAAAGGTTTATCTTTAAACATATTGTAAGCTGTTTTATAATGACTATCATGAACTGGAGTAAAAATTACTGGATCCTTTGAGCTTTCAATAAGCCCCATGTTCTTAGCAGGGCTTACAAACATTCTGTCACTTAATTTTGATGAATTTGAACTTAAAATAAAAATACAAATAATTGCTATAATAAAAGTTATTAATCTAAACTTTTGGTATTCTTTAATTAAGATAATAATAAAAACCGTTGATAAATTTAAAAAGAAAAAGGCAGATCGTTCCTCTGAAATAAAAATTAATATATCTACTAAAATAAATAAAAGTCCTATGAGATAAATTTCGTATATTTGTTTTTTCTTAACTAAAAATAAGGCAAATAGTAAAGGAAATAATCTTGACAAATATGAGCCCATAATTAGTTCATCTTTAAAAAATGATGAAACACGAATACCACTTAATTTAAATCCTAAAATATTTGATCCAGTAAAATATTGATAATACCCATCGATCACTAAGGCTAAAAAGCTTAAAATTAATGCATAATAGAAATAATTTAAAATTCTTTTATCTTTATCAATTAAATACCAAATTAAACAACTAAAGACTCCAATTCTAAAGTAAAATAACGAACTTTTTATACTTAAAGATATGTTTTCAGACTCTAAACTGATCAATGAAGAAATAGAACAAAATACTAAAAATATTATAAATGGTTTTTTATTAAAATAGTAAAAATTATTATTTTTTAATAAGAAATATATAAAAATTAGAGCTGAAATACTTACAATTAAATCAGGGAAAAAAGGTCCTAATATCAAAAGAGGAATAATAGAAGCAATAATTAGATTTATAAAATTAATATTTTGGTATTTAAATTTTTTCATTACTATTATATTGATGTATATATTTTGAAATTAAACATTAAATAGTTTCTTATAAAATTTTATTCAATTTTTTTTCCCAATCTAGAGAACTACGTAAGATTAAATTCAAATCATTAAACTTAGGTTTCCAACTAAAATATTTATAAAGTTTAGTTGTATTTGATATAACTTTTTTAGAGTCTCCAGGTCTTCTTTTTCCTACCTCGGTCAAAATCCTAAAATTTAAAATTTTGTTTAAGCCTTCTACGACCTCTTTAACCGAAACGCCAACGCCATATCCACAATTAAAAATCTGTGATTTATTATGTTTAATCAAACTTTTAGCACATTCATAATGAATTTCCGCAAGATCACTTACGTGTATATAATCTCTAATTGTTGTTCCATCAATGGTGTTATAATCATCACCATTAATTGTTAATTTATCTCTTTTTCCAACTGCAACTTCACAGGCAACTTTTAATAAATGAGTTGAATGCTTTGACATTAGGCCAGTTCTTAATTTTTTATCAGCCCCAGCAACATTAAAATATCTTAGTATCATGTATGAAATTGGCTTTTTTTTAGATTGTTGAATTATAAAATTTTCTGTTTTTAATTTTGATAAAGCGTATGGATTTAAAGGATTTTTTTTATTATTTTCTGAAGCTTTATTTTTAACATTCCCATAAATCGAAGCAGTAGAAGAAAATATTAATTTTAGTAATTTATTTTTAAAACAAATATTAAAAAAAATTTTTGATTTTTTATAATTATAATCTAAATATTTTTTGGGTTTTTTAATAGACTCATCAACTCTAACTAAGCCAGCAAAATGCATTACCAAATCAAAATTTTGTTTATAAATAATTTTTGTAACTCTTAATTTATCTGCGATATCACAAACATAAAGTTTTGCTTTTTTAGGAACAAGTTTTTTATTACCTGTTATTAAACTGTCAATAATTGTAACAGAATGACCACTATCAATTAATAAATGTGCTACATTACTGCCTATGTAGCCAGCCCCACCTGTAATTAAAATATTCAACTTCATAAAAATACTTAAACAATGTTATATAATATACTAATAGAAGGTCATCAAAATTAAAAATTTATGATCTGACAGTATCATATTATTCAAAATCTAAAGATAAAGAAAAATTGATAAACAAAGTATAACTACCAAGCTCTTTAAATAATCAAATAACACAATTAATTAGTGAAGAACATTTCAAGTGTTTAAATTTTATTTAATCGAATTATAAGGTTCTAATTAAGATATTGTTTCCTATAATTTTTCAAATTATCTATCTCAAAATTTGATTTAAGCAATGTTTTTAATTTTAAATAATTTTATAAATTCCAATAAAGTCTTCATTGCTCCAAAATGTGAGTGTGAAATTTTTTTCCGATTTTGTAAAATATTTTCTTTATATTTTTTATCAAAAATTTGATAAAAAATTTCACTATTTTCATGAATAAGATTATTAAAATAGATCGCATTAGTTACATCAGAGTCAAAGAAATCAAAATTTTTTACATAAATATCATATTGTGGTTTCATAATACCTATTTTCTTTCTACTTAAAAAATCTGTAATCAAGTTTGTGGCTCTTTTCTTTAGATTTTTTCCCATATAAACAAGTCTATGGTTATCTTTTACAAATTCAAGTTCTGATAGTTCATAGTTTAAAGATTTTATCAATTCAAATTCAAATTTTCTATGCATTCTTAAATTTGGATTTATCAACAGCATTTCTGAGAACAAATCAGAGTTAAAACCAGGAGTAATTATATTTAATTCTTTCGATAACATGTTGTTTACACTCATGTATCTACCGACGCCATGAGAAAAAAAATGAACTATATCTAGTTTTTTTGCTTTATCTTTATTTTGAAAACTTTCAACAAAAGACATAATATTGTCTAATGGAAGATTTTTATATTTCTTATTTAAAACTAAATTACCAAATTTTTTGAATGATATTCCTGACCATGGTCCATTATCAAACAAATTAACAAGATAATCATTAAATGAACGATCTGATGAAGGTAAATGTTTATCTTTTCTTGTAAAACCAGTTGCAAAAAACTCTAGCCAAATTCCAGAAAAAAAATTTTTACCTAAATTTATGAATTTATTTGATAATATTGCATGACCATGATGGTAGGCCAATCTATAATCTGAATATTGTAAAATTTTATCCTCTTGCTTAAAAATTTCTTTAATAAGTTCATAAAATTCATAACCATTAAATTCAATTTTTAAGATATCGCATACATTCTTACATATTTTGTAGTCTAAACTATTTTCATCATAATAATTAGCTGATTTAAAATTAAATCCAATTTCTCTAAATATCGAGGCAACAAGTCTTGAGTCAAAACCTCCACTATTTAATAAAACAGAGTTAGACAATTCTCTATAATTATCTATAAAAATATCAGAAAAATTTTTTTTAAATTTATTAATATCAGATATATCGTTATAGACATATTTTTTATCCTCAAATAGAGATAAGTCTCTTTTAATGTTAAGCTGTTTATTTTTTTTATCAAAAATTAGTGTTTCTCCAGGGCCTAATCTATAAAAGTGTTTTAAAAATGTATCAGAACCAAAAAAAGTATTAGTAAAAATGAATTTAGTAGCTGTATCAATGTCTAATAATAAATCGTCTATTTTTCTAACTTTTTTAATTAAATTGATAAAACTTGTATCGAAAAAAAAATTTTTATTTCTAAAAAAATAAAAAAGATTATGAGATGCAAGTTTGTCTAGCTCGATAGATATATGGGTTTCATTATTTAAAATATTTATAAAAGGGTTTTTATACTTATTTTTATTATTTTCAAAATAAGTGACATTATTTTTGGTTTCTATGTTTTCAGAATTATAATTTTGAAATTTCATGATTATACTATTTTAGTAAAACACTTAAATTTTTCAAAATTATTTCTTGTCTTTCTTTTGCATATAACATTTTTTTAAAAACTTTAATTTTTTTTAATAATTTATTCTTATCATTAAATAATAATTTCAATGTTTTTTTTATCAAATCATTTACGTCATTATTTTTAAATAAAAAATTCTGGTCATTTTTTAAAAGTTCTTCCATACTCGTATTGTTTGAGCAAATAGGAATACCATTATTAATTAACACTTCTTGGAGTATATTTGGTGATGTTTCTACAAGTGAGGGAATAATAACTGCGTTAGCATATTTAATTAATGGAAAAAAAAACTTTTTTTTCTTAACTTTAAAATAAATGCAGTTTTTTGAAAAAGTTTGATTATCAAAATATTTTCTATATGTGCTTGTAAAATAATTTTTAGTATCTCTTCCAATTATTACAAATTTATATTTCTTGTCTCTTTTATAAATTTCTAAAAATAATTCTTTCAATAAATGTACACCTTTTCTCTCAGATATAGTTCCTATAAATAATAAAAAATTTCTATTTTTTATTTTTTGAAGAGTTTGTTTCAATTTATATTTAGGTGAGTAATTTATAAACGGAGGAGTATAAATAATCTTTTTATTAAATTTTTTATCTATATACCTTGAAATAAAATTACTTGTTGACCAAATTTGATCACATTTGTTAAGAACAATATAATCGTAAATTTTAGACAGTGATTTAGAAAGCAGACCTCTTTGAAACCAAATTTGATCGAAAGATGAAATTCTTACAATAGAATTAATATTATTTGGTTGAAACAACGACACATATTCAAAATTAGTATAAAAATATATATCAGGTTTATAAGCTATTTTTTTTAAATAATTATTTAATATAAAGCTTTGTAAGGGATAATAAAAAAGATAAATTAAGAGTTTTATTTTTGTAAATTTTATAATTTTTATAAAAAAATTTAACTTTACCTCATGCAAAATAAAATTTTTTTTATTAGTAATTTTGTTATTTTTAGATGGTGTAATTAAATGCACATCATAATCTGACCCAATCAGATTGATAAATTTATCTAAAAAAGATGCTAATCCACCATCAAATAATTTGTTACCAGAATACTCTGGTGAGATTATTGCTATTATTTTTTTAGTAGTAGTCATAATTTATAACTTTTTGTTATTTAAAATAAATAAGTTTAAAGTTTATATTAATTTAAACTAAAGAACTAGGTAAGCTTAAATTTATTGATAAATATTTAAATTATTATATTTATCTTTCTAAATTATGTCATATTAAAAAAATAATAAAAACTATCTAGAAAATATTTAACCAATGAAATTTTTAAAAAAACTGATTTTTTCACTTATAAGAAAAAATTATTATTTTTTTGATAAAATATATTTTAATTTTTTTTTATTCCTCAAAGGAGAAGTCCAAACAAATAATACAAATGAAGATTTTGAGGAATTTTTTGAAACCAGGTTCCTAGAGTTTAAAAATGATTATAAGGAATATTATAAGACAATTGAAAAAGAAAAATTTAAAAATATAGCGATTACTTCCAGTATTGATTTACCTGCATCTAATGACAGATCTAACTTTAATCATGGTATAATTTTACATAATTTATTGGATAATTTTATCAAAAATAATAATAGAAACTTTGAGATTTTAGAAATTGGAACTTCAAGGGGATATACTTCTCTTTGTATGTCTCAAGCTTTGCTTGATAACAAAGATAGTTCAAAAATTATTTCACTTGATGTGATACATAACAACAAAAAATTTTTTCAAAAAACATATTTAGGAAATAAAAAAGTAAGTAGATTAGAAATTTTAGAAAATATTTCTTTTGAATTACTTAAAAATATAAATTTTATCCAAGCTGACAGTTATACTGACTTAAAAAAAATTATTTTTCATAATTTAAGATTTGCTTATATAGACGGTGAACATACCTTTAAATATCTTATAAAAGAACTAAAATATTGTAATGAATCTCTTCTTAAAGGTGGAATGATTGTTGTTGATGACTACAATGAAAAAGATTTCAGTGATGTGGTAAAATGTGTTCATTTTTTTTCTGATAAATATAATTACAATTTAGAAATTATCAAATATGGATACGATAGTAATTTTGCTGTTCTAAATAAAAATTAAAAATCATTCTATTTTATGAAAAAAAAAATTATAGTTTTTGTAACTACTAACTTATCCAAATGGATGTATAGATCTCTTTATGAAGAACAATTCGCTTTAAAAAAAAAATTAGAAGATTATGGTTATAAAGTTTTTTTATTTGGACCAGGTTTCAAAAATTGTAAAAACTTAAATTTTAAAAATTATGAAAAAAAATATATTAAAAATAAAATAGACTTATTTGTACTATTTGGAGGAGAAAAGTTTTATTTTAATGGTTTATCAAACCAAGAGTTAAAGTTTTTTAAATTAAAATTAAAAGACCAAAATTTTATTTATCAATTTCAAGAATATAGGGACTGTAAAAAGATTATCCATGTAAATGATTTCTGGCACAATAATAAATATGATTGGAAAATTTTATTTAATCTTTATGGAATAACAGATGTATTTTCTATGTATGCTCCATTTAACGTTTCAAAAAAATTATTTAAAGAATATTTTATAGACAAAAAAATTCATTTTCATAAATATAATAGAGCTATAAATTTGAAATATTTATCATCAATAAAAAAAAATTTGGTTAGAAAAAGATTTTATGATGCAATTATGATTGGAGCAGTAAATAAATTTTATCCTTTTAGATTATTTACAGATAAAACACTTTCTAATCTAAAGGGCATAAAATATAGAAAATATGAACACCCTGGATATAAATTTTTTAATAAAGGAGTAAAAAATCTTCCTATTGGTAAAAATTACTATTCAATTATGGAAAATGCAAAAATAGTTATCACTTGCGGAACAAAATTTAGATTACCTATTCCAAAAATATGGGAAATAATGAGTACTGGTGCAGTGTTAATAATCGACAATGTATCAATTAAGAAAAATCTAAATCTAAAAAATTATAATAATTATATAAGTGCGAATAACAATAACCTTTTATCGAAAATAAAAGATATAATTAGTAATGAAAAATTGAGACAAAAAATATCGAAAAATGGAATGATATCTAGTCGAAGAGAATATTCTTTAGAAAAACAATCTAATTATTTGCTTCAGGTTGTTAATACAATCATTAGCAGAAAAGATCAAAAAAAAATTAAATTTAAATACAGCGAAATTTATTTTTTAAAAATTATGTCGTTTTTATTGAACTCAAAAATTTTCATTAAAAAGATTTTAACTAAAATTTTTATGATAAATATTTGACTTAATTTATTTTTGCAAATCTTTAATACTAATAAATTCTTTTGAAAGTGAACTATTATTTTTTTTTATCTCATCATAAAAATTCCAGGCTAAAACTAATATAGCAGCATCACTATTCTTAATTTTTTCCTTTGCAACAATAGGAATTTTTACACCTGGAATAAATTTTCCATGTTTGAGTTGATTGTCTTCTACAATAAAATCTATCTCATCCTTAATATTGAAATAATTTAATGCCGTAGATGCCTTTGCAGGCGCTCCATATCCAATTATAGTTGAATTTTTTTCTTTCAAACTTTTAATATTTTTTAACACTTGTTTTTTTAAGTTTTCTATTTTTTTACCAAAATCAATATATGTAGAAATTTTTTTTAAGCCAAAGCTTTCCTCGTTCTTCAAGAAATCCGAAACATTTTTACTTACTTTCATTTCTTGGTCTTGACTAACATATACTCTTATAGAACCACCATGAGTTTCAATTTCTTCTACGTCAAATATTTTTAGTTTTAAATTTTTAAAAAACTTATCTAAAGAAGTAACAGACCAGTAATTGGTATGTTCGTGATAAATATTATCAAAAGTCAAATCTTTAATAGTTTTTAACAAATATTGTACTTCGATGATAATTTTTCCATCTGGCTTTATTAATTTTTTCATAGACTCAGCCATTGATTTTAGATCATCTGCATGAGCAAAAACATTTGAAGCTAACAGTAAGTCTGCACCATTTTTAACTGGGTTAAGTGCTTTTTCATCAAGATATCCATGGAAGGTATTAATTCCATTTTCATTAGCTATGTCTGCTAAATTTTTTGCTGGTTCAATACCCTGTATATTTGTAAATCCTTCATCTAAAAAAGGTTTCAAACCAATTCCATCATTGCTTCCAACATCAATAATGTATGAATCTTTCTCAAGTTTAAAATCTTTAATATACTTTTTGGCAGCAGTATGAAAATGATCTCTAAAAGACTTAGTGGTTGATGACTGGTATAGATAATTTGAAAACATTTCATCACTATCAATTGCAACAGAAAGCTGACAATTAAAACAATCTTCACAGACATTCAATTCTAATGGATATTCTCTATATTGATCATTAATATCCTCTAGAAGATTATTAGCTAAGGGTTGATAACCAAGTGACAGAGCTCTTTTAAGCTTACTAGAACCACAACATCTACAATTGAATTTATAAATTGATTGCAATAATTCTTTTTCAGCATCATCCACAAATTTATAGGGTATTGTGTGAGTAATCCCATAATTTTCATGTTCTCTCTCGCCTCTCACCAAATTTAAAAAGATGGTGTCTTTAGTAAAAACCATGGTATGAGCTACATTAGGTTGAGTGACAATCATCTCACCTTCGTTGACAACGTGTGTTACTTTGGTTGATTTGCCATCTACAAGATCTTTATAAATACTAATGAATTGACCCTTAATTATAAGACATTTTTGCTCTTGTACTGGATGAAAATGGTTTGCTCTCATTGTTCCTTTTTTAGACTCTATATATCCAATCATATTTATTGGCTCTGGCAGATCATAATTACTTATTTTTCCACGTTCATCTATAAATTCTCTTACTCCTTTAAAGGTATATTCTAAATTTTTGTCGAACTTTTCAAAGGACCATTTAGTGATCATTTCTTCAATGCATGTCTCTAAATTATTAACAAATTCAAATCCTGTACTTAATAATTTTTTATTAGATAAAGTATACCCTTTATTAGGAACCTCATCATCTGTTAGAGTGATTTCTAACTTTGGATTAATCTTTTTACATATATCTGCTACATCTTTGACACAAAGATTTTCTTTTGTAAGATTGTAAATTCCACTTTTAAAATCTTCTTTTTCTTCAACAAATTTAAAACATCTTGCAACATCTATAAGTGGAACTAAGCTTTTAAGTTGTACGCCTCCACCAAATAGTTTAATTTTTCCATTTTGAGAGGCGATCTTAGAAAATAAATTGGGCATTATATTTATTCTCATGGTATCTGTAGAAAACCCATAAACAGAGCCTAATCTAAAAATTGCATATTTTTTTCCTGATCTTTGTATTTGATTTTCATTTTCAACTTTACTTGTAGAATAGGCCAAAAAAGTATTCGTTTTTTCATTTTCATCAATATTTTCTTTTGGCTCCTTTAAACCTTCAAACACTACATGTGTTGATGGAAAAACTATAGTCGCATTTTCATTCATTGATGCTAAAACATTTGTAGTACCTTCTATTGCAACTTTTTGAGTAAGTGTGTCTTTTTCTTTGTCGGCTTCTTTTTTTACATAGGCGACATCTGTAATTCCTGCTAAATGATGGACAATTTCAGCTTTACTAATATGTGGTTTGATTGCCTCAAGATCTAAAATATCTGCTTGAACAAATTTAATCTTTCTTCTTTTTAGTTCATTAACTCTCTCTGATACAAATCTGTTATCAATTGCAACAACTTCGTACTTCCAGCTAAAGCCAGAGTAAAGCTTGCAAAGTTCAGTCCCTATATATCCAAGAGCTCCAGTGATTACTATTTTTTTATTAGGCATAAGATAATATTTATAAACTTTTTTTTTTTTCTGTATACGAATTATTAGTATTATATATAAAAAATTATAAATTTTTTCATTTATTTAAACTCACTATCCTTAGATTTAATTATTCTATATATACCGATAATGCTTTCATTATAATATAATTATTTATATCAGATTATAAAAAATAAGATTAAGATTATTGGCATAAAATTTAAAATTAAATAAATAATCAGGCTTTGTATTAAAGAATATCTTTTGATCAAAAAGTGATGGAAGTGAGATTTATCTGGTTGCAATGGAGATTTATTATTTTTCATTCTGTTTATAAATACCCTTAAAACATCAAAAATAATTAGCCAGATTAAAATTAACATGATTTCAATATTAGATACTATGATACCACTAATATCTTCATAGTTTGTGTAGTAAAGTGTTGCGATTATAAAAGGTAAGATCATTGAACCTGAATTTCCTAAAAAAACATTTGAATTATAATTTTTTATTAAAAAAAAAGATAAAAAAACTACTAACATTACTAATAAAATATTGCTAAATGAAAAATATTCATAATTTATGTAAAAAGATAAAATTATTAGTAAAAAAATAGAAATGGATGATAAGAGACAATTTATACCATCAATTAAACCCATAAAAACAATAAAAATAGTAAATATTACAGCTGTCAAAAATACACTTGAAATATCATTTAAAATAATTTTTCCTGCAATGATACTATTTATTTCATAAATTCTCATTTCATCTTGCATAAGAGAAAGAAAGAAGAAATTAATTAAAAATAAAAATAATATCTTTTTCAAAGAATTTACGCTTATTTTATCATCAGCAACTCCTAATAATAAGATCATTAACGATACAAAAAGTAAGTTAATGAAAAATTGTGGAGTTTCGTAAACAATAGCAAAGTATGAAAAGTTTTTTAAAATGAAGTATAAAATAACAGAAAATAAAATAGCACAAAAAAAATAAATTCCACCAATACACAAAACTGGTTTTTTATGAATTTTTCTTTTTGAAGGAAAATCATAAATTTTAAGCTTTTTTGAAAGATAAGATGAAAAAGTATAACCTATAATTAAAAAGATTATAAATGATAAAATGATTATCATCTTTTAAAACTTGATGAATTTAAATATTTTTTATTAAATATTAGATTAATATTAGAACTAATACTTAAAAAAAGTAATTTATTAATATAAGAAAAATGATTAATTAAAAATTTATAATAATTAAATTTTTTTTTTAAATAATTAAAGCTTGTTAACAAAATCAATTTCTAAAATTCCTTTCTTAGACATATGTATTCTATCTAAAAAATTTTCACAATTATTGTAAAAATTCTGAGTTAAATTTTGATTTAACAAAATTTCATTATAATTATAATTATTATTTAAAATTAATTCTAGATTTTTAATCAAATTTTTAGATGCTTTATGATATGGAAGTAAATAAAAATTTATTTTTAAATTTGAAAAATTACTTTTAATTAAATCTAATTTTTTAAAAATTTTATTTAATGATTTTTTTTCAGTAAACATTAAATCATAGATACCTTTTTTATTATTTGCACAAATAGACTTATCATAAACATCTTTACTTACGAAAGAATGTTCTTTATTTGGATTAAAATAATAATATACAGTTCTATAAAATAAATCTGAATTTACTCTAAAAAATGGTATATAATAAGATAAATAATATTCCATCTTACATTTGTTTTTCAAAGTTTCTGTTTCAAAAAATTTATGCATAACAAATGTATGATAAGAACAATTATATTCCTCATCTACTAAACTTGTAATTTCAATGTATATATTACTTTTAATAGATTTTTTTTCAATTGCATTTAAAATTTGTACTAAATTATGAAAAGTCATTTCATTAAATGAAAAATTTAGGTTTTTCTCTTTATGTGAATTAAAAGATATAGAGTACGACCTTGAGTTACCTAAAATAATATTTTCTGAATCATTGTAACCTCCATTAAAAACTTTATTTAATCTAAATTCTGAATTTTTGAAAATCTCATTTAAAAAAATTAATTGTAACGAATAAAAAAAAATTAGTATTACTATAAATTTAAAAATAAAATTTTTAAAACTGAAAGTATATAAAAGTTTTTTCACTAAAGTTTCCTGTGCTCATTATTAAAATTAAAATAAATGCCATAAAAAATGCTATAGCAAATGTATTATTTTGAAGTTTAACTACTAATTTTTTAGTTAGAATAATATCAATCAGATACGTAAATATAATTAACAAACAAATTTTTATAAAGAAAAATTTATTTAATATTTTGTTTAAATTTAAAATATCTAATGAGATTAATTTTTTAAAAATTATTAAATTACTATCTAAATCTCCAACTCTAAAAGGTATCCACAACAAAAAAACCAATATAATCACAATTATACCGTATATATTACTTAAAAACTTATTATTAATTTTTATGAATCTTTCTAATAACATTAATATCCCGTGCATTAACCCCCAAAATATAAAAAAGAAAGATGCACCGTGCCAAAATCCTGATACTGTCATACAAAATAATAAAATTATTGAATTAGTAATCATATTACCCCTATTTCCCCCCAATGGAATGTAGAGATAATCTCTTATGTAACTTGATAAAGAGATATGCCATCTTTTCCAAAATTCTTTAAATGTTTTAGAAAGATAAGGTTGATTAAAATTTGCCCCAATATTGATATTAATTGTTTTGCATATTCCAATAGCTATCAATGAATACCCACAAAAATCTCCATAAATTTGAAAACCAAAAAAAAGAGTGCAAAAAAATAAAGTAGGGCTATTTGTTATTTGAGGTTGACTAAAATAAGTATCAACATAAACAGAGGCATTATCAGCCAGACATACTTTTAAAAAAAACCCCCAAAGAATCAACTGAATACCTATAACTATCTTCTTTGGGTCAGCTTTTAATTTATCCTTAAACTGTGGAACAATCTTATTAAATCTCAGTATTGGGCCAGCAATCAGTTGAGGAAAAAAAGTTATAAAAAAAGGTAATCTATCAATTTTATTTTTTTTATTCGACCCTTATAGATATCAATAACAAATGCGATAACTTGAAAAGTATAAAAGGAAATACCTAATGGTAAAATTATTTTGTAAGAAAAATTTATAATAGAATTTTTATTATTGATGGATAAAATTTCCTCCAAAAAAAAATTAAAATACTTGAAAAAAATTAATGAAATTAAAGAAATAGAGATTGGCAAAAATAGAAATAGCTTGTTTCTTTCTTTTAAAATTAATTTTCCGAAAAAATAGCCTTGAAGTACCAAAAAATATAATAAAATTAGAAATTTTAAACTCCAATATCCATAGAAAATTATTGAAAAAAAAATTCCAACAATTTTCCAATACTTTTTTAAAAAAAAAATTGTAATATAAAACAAAGATAAAAATATTAAAAAATCTATACTATTAAATAACATTTATAAATTTATATGATGCTTCAAAAGAGAATTCTACACATTTTTCCGTCAAAAAATTTAAAAAATAGTGGGGTGTATAAATATAATTATTATCTAAATAAAATTATACATGCAAAATATGAATGCGTTATTTTAAATGAAAATTTTGATTTATATCTTTTTAAGCAAATTAATAGATTATTTTTTTTACCAATAAAAATTATTTATAATATTTTAAAAAAAAAAATTAATATTATTATATTACCCGAGGAAAATCTCTTATCAGTTTCTTTAATTAAAAAAGTTTTAGATATAAAAATTATTGCTGTAATACATGATTTGAGAAAAAGAAAAGATATAAAAAATCCAAGTTTGATTGAAAAATGCAAATTAATTTATTTAAATTTTAATTATAAATTAATTAATTCTGTTGATCATTTAATTGTTCCTTCAAATCAAACAAAGATTAAACTTAAAAAATATAATAAAAAAAAAATAATTATTCCTAATTTATTTGAAATACCCAAGAAATTTGTAAATAAAAAAAAATTATTAAAAAAATATGATATTGACTTAAAAAAAATACTAATTTTAAACATTGGATCTAATCAAAGTAATAAAAATTTAAATCAATTAATTAATTTTATTAGGAGGAATAAAAAGTTTTTCTTAGTTCAGATTGGTTCAAAAAATAAAAACAAATATAAAAATATTTTATATCTTAGCAATATTAAACAAATTGAATTGGATAGTTTTTTGAAACATGCACAATTATTCATTTCAACAACATATTTTGAAGGTTTTGGTAGGCCCCACGTTGAAGCAAGAATTTGTAAATTACCTTTATTATGTTTAGATAATAAAATAAATAGGGAAGTCCTCGGAAATAGTGCTCACTTTTATAAAAACTTTAATCAAATAGGGAATAAGATAGACATATATCTTAGATATAAAAAAGATTCAAAATTTATAAAAAGATATATTTTAAACAGATCCAATATATATAATTTTCAAAAAAGACTTAAAAAAATTTTATGAAAAAAATGTTAATTGTATGCACAAGATTTCCATTTCCTGCTAATGGAGGAGATAAATTAAGAATTGTGTCTAATATAAACTATTTAAAAAAAAAATACAAAATTGACATTTGTTATATTGGGTATGAAAAAATAAATTATCAAAATAAAATTAACAATATTGAAAAAATTTTTCAATTTAATATTAAGAAAAAAAATTTTTTTCATTTAATATTAAATTTTTTCTTTTCAAAGAAACCTTTGCAAATAGATTTATATTATGAAAATTATATTAAGGATCAAATCAAACTACAGTTTAAAAATCTTAGATACGATACTATAATTTTTCATCTGTTAAGGAGTACAAATTATCACAATCTATTTAAATCTAAAAATAAATATCTTGATATTTCAGATAGTTTAATACTGAATTATAAAAGATTATATAGAAAGTCAAAATTCAAGATTTTTACTTTTTTTTTTATCCTAGAAACAAAAAAATTAATTAATTATTATTTGAATAATTATATTTATTTTAAAAAAATTTATTATATTTCAAATTTTGATTTGAAATTCGACAAAAGAATTTTAAAATTTAAAAGCTCACAAAAATTAGTCTTATTTAATAGAAATAAATTGTTATCAAAAAAACTTAATCTTTATAAAGACAACTCAAAAAATTTATTATTTATTGCCAACTTTAAATCTATATCTAATTTATTTGCAGCATATAAAAATTTACTTCTAGATACAAAATTAAAAAGAATTAATAAAAGAATAAATATATATTATTGCGGTAATTCTGGTTTTTTTTTTAAAATACTACTTAAATTATTTAAGAAAGAAAATCTCTATTTAGGTGCAATTGAAAATTTATCTAGATCTAAGGTTAAATTTAAATGCGGATTAGCTAATTTGGTATATTCATCAGGATTTCAAAATAAAGTTTTAGAATATATAAACTTAGGACTTCCAACAATTACATCTAGAGAAGTATCTTATGGTTTTAAAAAAAGTGATAGGAAATATTTAAAAATTTATACCTCAAATTCTGAATTAAAGAGAGTTATTCTTCAATTTTTAAATGATAAAACAAACAATAAAAAAAATAATAAAAAAATTAATTCGATAAAATTAGGTGAAATAAAATGAGAACTATAGTTTTAATACAGACATTTAATCAAAAAAACTAATTAAAAAAATTTATTAAAAATAATAAATTTAACATAAGTAGAAATATAAGTAGATTTAAATCTAATGAAAATTCATAAAACATATTTTGCTCTAAATATTTTAATTTTTTCATTTATTACAATTAATATTTTTCCTAATGCACTATTTAAAAAGATTTTAGGTATAAGTTTTGCATCAACTCCCTTTTTCTCATCAATAATTGTATTTTATTTAATACTTAGAAATTTAAATTTGATTCTCAAATTTAAACCACAAAATTCTAACATCTTAATATTCTTATTATCAACCTTTGTAATTACTTTTTTTCAAAGCATTATCGAAAATAATTATTTAGTATTAGTAAGATATTGTTTTCCAATTTATTTAAGTTTTATAATTTATCAATTTCTAACAAACAATGATAATTATAAAATTTCTGGAGTAATTTTTTTTATTTATATTTTTTTTATATTTTTATTTATAATACAAAAGTTCAATCCGCTTGGATTAGATGTTTTCATTTGTAAAATAATAAATAATTACCAGTTAATTATTAGGGGCTCGTGTGGATACGTTAGTTCACCAACATTTTTGTCTCCTGAGCCAAGTTACCATTCATTAAATGTTATTGGTTTATATATTTTTTATAAATTGTACTCTAGTCGATCCGATCAAATTGATAAAAGAAAAAATATTATTGATATTATGTTAATAATAAATTTGTTGATTATTGAGTCCGAATTAGCAAAATTTTTTTTAATATTGTTCTTATTTTATTTTTTTTTATCAAAGGTACACTCAAATATTAGGAATTATTTAATCATAATTTTATTTTCGTCAATTTTTTTAGTATCTTCAGTTAAATTTGATGTTTTAAAAATACAAGAATCTCAAATCAAAAATTCAGTTTGGTTTAAAACAGTAGAAAGTAGATTTTTTTATAACTTTTTAGGAATTAAAAATATTGAAATTAATCCAAAAGATAAATTTTTGAATTTTAGAGGAAATGAAATCCAATACCTTGTTAGTCCGAAGGGTCTTTTGGAAGTTAAAAATTTACCCGTAGTTAGAAATGATATATTAAAAGGCAATAAATTTAATTTAAATTCTTCCTTAATATACTTTTTATATGACTTTGGAATTTTTTTAGCTATTCCATTTATTTGGTTTAATGTGGTTATATTAAGAAATATTATTTTAACTAATAATTTACAAAAAAGTTTAATAATATTGCCATATTATATGGTATGTTTTTTGGCTCAGAGTAATTTTTCCAATATTTTAATGTGGATAATTTTTTTTTATGTTTCAAAAAGAGAATAAAAAACAAGTAAAATATTCAATAATAGTAACATCAATCGAAGGTTACGCAAAAACAGATAAATTTTTTCAATCTTTATCAATCCAAAAATATAAAAATTTTGAGCTTATATTTATTGATCAATCAAATTCGTTTAAATTATTTTATATAAAAAAATTTAATATTAAAAATTTTAAATATATTTCAATACAAAAAACCTCACTTTCTAATGCACGCAATATAGGTATAAAGAAGGCCAGAGGAAAATACTTTATGTTTTTAGATGACGATTGTTATTTTGATAACCTTTTTTTATATAAGATAAATTTTTATTTAAAATTTAATTTTGATTTGATGGGATTTCAAATTAAAAATAATAATGAAAATATTATTGTACGTAAATTTAAAAAAAACCAGTTTAATCATAAATATGAAATTATAAGATATTTGTGTTCAAGTAATTTTGTAATAAAAAATAATAACAAGGAATTTGATAATAATTTAGGTGTAGGCTCAAAACATCTTGCACAATCAGGAGAAGATACGGATTATTTATTAAGAAATTTTAAAAAAAAAAAATTTTTTTTTCAAAGTAAAATATCAATTTACCATCCTAAACCAAAAGATAAAATAAAATTAAAAAAAGTTTTATTATACTCAATTGGTCAATCTGTAATGTTAATAAAAAATAGATGTTTTCTTATTCTTCTAATATCTATAATGAAGAATTTTTTAGATTTAATCACTAAACCAAAAAATTTTAGAATAATATATATACTTGGAAAACTTTACGGTTTTTTTTATTATTTTTATTCTCGGAAAAAAACTACCTACTACAAATTAAGTAATGTCGATTAGTGGGAATTTTAATATTTTTGAAATTTAAAATTTTTTTTTTATTGAGAACATTTAACTTAAATTTATGTTTTATTAATAATTGATATATTTCCTTATTGGAAGAGTTAAATTTAGATAAAATTTTATCACCATGGAGTTCAATAAAAATAAATTTAATTTTGTTTAAATTTTTATTTAAAATATGTGGTACAATTTTTGACTCCATTCCTTCTATATCTAAAAAAATTAAATCTAAATTATTAATATTTTTAAAAAATTTAGATATATTTTTAGCTTTTATTTTCTCCTTAAAAAAAAAATTATTTGTATTATCTGAATTTGATTTAAGTGAATCAAAATAAAGTGTCTCATCAATGTCACTAATAGCAAAATTATATAATTTAAATCTTTTTTTAAGACCATTCATTCTAATGTTTTGTTTAGCTATTTCATGATTATATTTCATAGCCTCGACACAATGGAAAAAAGATTTTTTTAAGTATAAATTCGATAAAATTACTGGCAAAACTGACTGATGCGAACCACAATATAAAACATTTTTTATATTTTTGTATTTTATGGTTTTGATTAAATCAATTTCAGAACTAGCTAATTTATTATAATTGGAATACCAACTATATGATGTTCTATCTTGAACTAGAAATTTAAAATTTATCTTGTTTTTAATGAATTCTATTTTCTTTGTTTTAAAAAAAATCCTATCATAAAAATAATAAATAAATGATTTTATTTCTTTAATCATGTTTGTTTTTAATAAAAAATTAGTAATAAATTAGCTTTAAATTATATTTAAACAAATTAAATATATATTTTTAATTTAAAATAATTCTATAAAATAATTGTCTATAAATGAAAAATATTTCGCTCATCTGTGATGAAAATTATTTAAACTGGGTTAAACCCTTAATGCAAAACAGTCAAAACATATTTTTTCATATCTTTTGCACAAATGAAGATGTTTATGAAGAAATATCTATGTTAAATTGTACTAACTACAAATTGCATAAAATTAATAATAAAGCTTATAAAATAAATATTAAAAATGTAATCAATAAAATAGAAAAAATATTTAAAATCTCTTTTTTTGAGATAAAGAAAAGCTTCTATGCTTATGATGAAATTTTATTATCAAACAGTCTTAAAAAATATGAATTAAATTCTTCAATTCTGGATAAATATATATGTAATATATTTATAACATTTGAAAAATTTTTTAAAAAAAACAAAATAAATTGTTTTTTTATAGAACAAGAAAGTGGAATTATTTCAGCCATAATAAAAAACCTGAGTAAATTAAATAATGTAAAATGTATTGTTTTTTATGAAGTTTACTTCAATAATGAGTTTTTATTACTTGATGCAAATACCCTTAAACCTTATCCCAATAGAATAAAAAATATTAAAAAGAAAAATGATGTTTCATTCAGTAAGCTTAAATATGAACCAATTTCAGAAAATGAAAAAGAATGGCAAGAACAAAATAAGAAAAATCATACCATTATTAAGAGAATAAAAAGAAAAAATAAAAACTACAATAATTTCTTGTATTTAAACTTTTTTGAAAAATTGAAATATAAGTTTATTAGAATTCTAACAAACTTATACCTTAATTTTAACACGAGTGATTTAATTCCAAAATCTTATGCTATATTTTATTTATCCTATCAACCTGAAGCTACTACATATGGATTTGGATCTCCAACTACCGATCTGGGTTTTTTAATTAAAAAAATAAGATTATCTCTGCCTCAGAATATATCACTACTTATAAAAGAACATCCTGAACAATTAAAAAAGATACCAAGATCATTAAGTTTTTACAGAAAAATAAAAAGGTTAAAAAACACTCATTTAATAAGTGATAATTTAAATAAAAAAAAATTAATACAAAAATCTAAATTAATATTTACTATATCTGGGACAATTGGTTTAGAAGCTGCATTAATAGAAAAAAAAGTAATAGTTTTCTCTAAATTAGTATCCAACTTATTCAATAAAAATATTTTCTTGTGTGATAATTTAAATTATTTGAGTGATTTAATAAGAATAAATTTAGAGAAAAAATCTGAAAATGTAAGCTATAAAGATTATCAGAATTTAAAAAGTTTTTTTTATAAAGGTCAACTGTACTTTAAAAATGAACAAAATACCATTGCATACAAATCAATTTATAAATTTATAAATACCCAACTTTGAATTATATCATTAAATTATTTAAATAATTTTATAATTTTAAGTTTAAAAAAATTTGATCTATTTTTTAATTTTAGACTCAAAAATTTGAATTAAAATTTCTCTATATGATTGAGAACGAATAATATCTAACTTTTTTGGTAAACTCTTTTTATTTAATAAAATTTTAAGTAAGGGAGTATATTTTATTAAAATACCTAATCCTTTAAAAGTAATTGGCATTAATAGTCTTAAAATAAAACTTTCTTCACGTTCTTTTACCATCGAGTTCCATTCTCTTAACCACAAATTTTCATTTTTCATATTTTTGCAATAATTATCTAATATAGTTAAAAATGAATCTTTTTCTTGGCCTTTAAGTAACTTAATTCCATCAAATTTAATTGATTGTTTGTAAGGTATGGTGCTAAATGAAGTAAGTTTTTTATTATCAGTATCAATATGAAATTGAGCAATATATCCAAAATTATTCATTTTGTTTGGATTTTGGTGATGATAAATCAAATCACCTAATGAGTAAATTATTGGATTTCCTTTGTAAAATTCATATGCCCCAGGCACATGTGGGTGATGACAGACAACTGCGTCTGCTCCAAGATCAACATAAAATTTACACATCTTTCTAATTGTTGGACTAGGATAAGGAAAATTGTGAATTCCTCCGTGAAAAGTAACAATTAAAAAATCTGATTTTAATTTTAAATTTTTGATCTGGTGAAAATTTTCAATTGGATCCATTAACACTGTGCCAAAATTTTTTTCTTTATCTTGATTATAATTTTCAGTAATTGCTAATACTCCTATTTTGACACCCTTTACATCAGTTATATAGGTTTTTTCATCATCATTTAAATTTAGCGACGCACCAACTGTTGCTACTCCCTGATCTTTAAAAGCTTTTAATGTATCTTCTAAACCTTTTTTTCCATAATCCAAAATATGATTATTTGCCAAACCAACCAAAGAAAATAATTTTAAAATTTTGGAAGTATCTAGACTGGACTTTAAAGTTGGACCAGGTTTCTTCACATATGATTTCTCAGAAGTTAAAGGAGTTTCTAAGTTTACAAAAGAAAAATCTGATGATTTTATTAAAGATAATACATCACCAAAAATATTTTCTTTTTTTTGCATGACAATAGACTCGTAAGCACCACTAGCTATAAAATCTCCACAAAATAAAAGTTTTATTTGACTCATTCTAATAATTATAAATTTCTTTAATGAGACATTAATTTATATTACTAAATTTTTGATTATTACTTTAAAAATAGTTATTTTCATTTGAAATACTTTTTCTTTTCTTCGTTGGACATGCCCCTAACCTCACCATATTGTCTAACCTTTCCGTCTATATCAAATTTATTCCAATAGTTTTTTTCAATCCACCAAATCTTTTCACTCCTGAAAGAGTTTGCTATTTTCCAAAATTCATCCTCCGACATTTCAACATATTTTAACCAATAATCTAGATCACTTGATACCACATGATCATATTTCAATACATATTCGATACCTTTTTCCCTTGAAATATATCCATCTCTTATATCTTTAGAAGCATGATCTGTTGCTCTTCCATAGCCAAATTTAATAAATTTTAACAAGTCATGTATGCCATTTTCATATCTGTCATCTAAATTTGAAGCTCTCCTATAGGTTCTCTCAAATGGAACTTCCGATTCTTTAAAAGAGTAAAGTTCTTTCATTTTTTCTAAATGAATGTTTGAGTCCCACTTGTAAAAATTACCAATATATAAACCTATTGTTTCATTTTTTAGTATTTCAATATCAGTTGGATATTTAGCCCAATACATATCTCTTTCTTCAAGCTTTTCTATTGAATCATTAATTAAATCATTCCATTCGTAACCTCTCAACCCATGTTCATGTCTCACTCTAGAACTAAATTCAACGTAATCATTTGGATCAAACATACCTGAAACATCCCAAGCAACTTCTCCCCATATAATAGTTGAAATATTAAAATTGCATGCAACTCTAATTGGCGCTGTAAAAATTCCACAGTGATTTTGCCAGTTCATATCTCCCATTTTTTTAAAACAAAGCCTATTCAACTTTTTCAAGACATCAACACTTGGACCCCAAACAATATGATCTGCATCAAAATGATGTCTCATCATATCTCGATTATAATCTCCTTCGGGAAGAAAATTATTTCCATTATAAGTAACTAATAAGGGTTTTAAGTTAAATTCTTTACAAATTATATGTGTTTGAAAATAACTATCCTTTCCTCCACTTACTGGTATCACACAATCATATGGTTGATTTTTTTTTCTTTTTTCTAAAAGATCAGCTAATTTCAATTTTTTTTTGTGCCATTGTTCAGGAGTAATTTGTTGAAATTTTTGATGGGAAATACAACTAGAACATATGTTTTCATCGTTAAGTCTTAAATTTACGGATATTTCAGGATAACAACAATTTGAACAAAACTTCATATTTCCATAATATCAGGATCTCTAATATTTACATTATTTTCAACTAAAAATTTTTTTGTATAATAAACACTCTGATCTTTGTATTGAAAAAAATTTGCAGCAGCTACTGCATCTACATCTGTTTTTTTAAAAATTTCCTCAAAATGAGAATAGTCTCCAGCACCTCCACATGCTATAATTGGTAAACTTACTCTATTTTCAACTAAATTTATAAGCTCAATATCAAATCCTTGTCCTTTTCCATCTCTATCAACAGAGTTGATTAATATTTCACCAGCTCCATTATCCTCAATTTTTTTGCAATATTCATCTAAAAGTAAATTTGTTATTTCTCTCTTTTTTGAATTATAAACAAAATATTTGTCATCTATTCTTTTAGCGTCAATTGAACAAACTACACATTGTGAGCCAAATTTAAGAGCTGATTCCCTTAAAAAACTTATATTATTTATGGCTTCTGTGTTAATTGATATTTTGTCAGCACCCATAAGTAAATATTCATTGATTTGATTAGTTTCTTTTAAATTCCCCCCAATACAAAACGGTGCAAAACATCTTTTGCTAACATCTTTAATAATTGATTTAAAATTTTTTCGATTCGGATAATTTTGATCGTCCCTGTTTAAATCATATTGATTATTTTTTGTGATATCAAGATAAATAATTTCGTCTGAACACCATTCACTTAATCTACTAACAGTTTGTAGTGGATTACCCAGTCTTTGGTATTCATTAAAGTTTTTACTCTGAACTACCCACCCATTCAATATTAAGACTATAGGAATTAATCTTTTTTTTTTCATTTAATTTAATTTTGAAAAGTTTTTTAAAAATTGTAAACCTTTCTTTTGACTTTTTTCAGGATGAAATTGAACTCCATATATATTATCTTTTTTAATTATTGATGGTAAATTAAATCCATATGAGGTTTTAGAAAGAATATTCGTATCACTATCCAAAAAAAAACAATAACTATGTACAAAGTAAAAGTATGATTGATTAGTAATATCATTAAGAATTTTATCTTCTTTCACAATATTTATTGTATTCCAACCAATATGTGGAAGTTTAAGAGTTGTTGGAATAGCTTTAACTTCTCCTTTAATTAAATCTAAACCATTATATTTCTCATTTTCTAAACCAAATGTAGATAAAACTTGCATACCTACACAAATACCTAGGAATGGTTTTTTTTTTTTTCATTACATTTTCTTGCAAAATATCAATTAATTTTAAAGATTTTAAACTTTTCATGAAATTTACATAAGAGCCTACACCTGGTAAAATTAAGTGACTAGCATCATTTAAATCTTTTTTTTTATTTGAAATTTTTGATTGAATTTCTAAATGATTTAATGCATTTTGTACTGAAGCAATATTGCCACTTCCTGTTTCAATAATTATTACTTTCATAAAATTTTTGCCAATTTTCTAGCTGGGACAAAAGCAATATTTTTTATATACATTTTAAATTGAGTGTATTATTAACTCATTATGATCACCTATGGAAGTCAATATATTTTCAAAAATGATTTTGCAATATTAAAAAAAGCTTTGTCTTCGAAAAAAATATCTCAAGGAAAGTATTGTGAAAGTTTTGAGAAAAAATTGAAAAAATTTTTAAAAGTGAAACATACATGCTTAACAAATAGTGGTACTAGTGCTATTCAATTAGCCTTTGAAAGCTTAAATCTTAAAAAAGGAAGTATTGTAATAATGCCTGCCATTACTTTTGTGGCAACCCTAAGTATCGCAAAAAAATTAGGATTTAAAATTTATTTAGCAGATATAAACTTTGAAACAGGTCAAATCACAGCAAAAACGATCCTTGATTGTATACTTAAAAATAAAATCAAACCAGATTTAATAATCACAATGTATATGGGCGGGTATGTCTTTGATATAGATAATATATATAATTTAAAAAAAAAATATAAATGTTTCATAATTGAAGATGCTTGCCACGCTTTTGGCTCAGAATATTATAATAAAAAAACAAAAAGAAAATCTAAAATAGGAAGTTGTAAATATGCTGATATTAGCACATTCTCTTTCCATCCTTTAAAAACAATTACAACAGGAGAAGGTGGTTTTTTAAGTACAAATAATCATAGGATTGCTAAAAATGCAAAACTTTTATCTTCGCATGGCATAATAAGAAATAAGAAAGACCATACTAAATATAAAATAAATAATTTCGGGTATAATTTTAGAATGAGTGATATAAATGCAGCTTTAGGAATTTCACAATTAAAAAATATATATAAAATTTTAGATTATAGAAAAAAGATTTACAAAAATTATACAGAAAAATTAAAGAATGTGAGTTTTATTAGAAATAAAGATCCAAATATTTCAAGTTACCATCTTTTTATTGTGCGGGTGAATAATAAACGAAATATATTAGACATAATGAAAAAAAATAAAATTTTTTGTCAATATCACTATATACCTTTATATAAATTTTCTGCTTTTGGGAAAAATGATAAAAAATTATATAATTCTGAAAAATACTATAAAAAATCAATTTCTTTACCAATACATCTTGGAATAACATCAAAAGAGCAATCTAAAGTAATTAAATTAATTAACAAATTTGCAAAAAATTAATCTTTTAAATATTAATTTACTAATTAATTTTCTTTAAGTTCAACTAAATTGGAAAATTTTTTTGTTTTTTTAACTTACCCTTATCAATCAAAAAAATATTATCACATTCCTCTAAAGTACTTAGACGATGAGCAATTATAATTGTAGTAACTTTTTCCTTTTTAAGATTTAATATTGCCTTCATCACCTCTTTTTCAGTTAAATTATCGAGTGCACTGGTAGCTTCATCCAAAATAATTATCTTTGGATTATGATAAATTGCTCTAGCTATTCCAATACGCTGTCGCTGACCTCCTGACAACCTTATTCCACGCTCACCAACTCTCGTATCATATTTTTCAGGTAGTTCATTAGTTATAAAACTGTGTAGATTTGATATTTTAGCTGCATCTTCTACAGCTTTTTCATCAATTTCACCTAAACTTAATCCAAAGGCAATGTTTGCTTTAATACTATCATCAGCCAGATATATATGTTGAGGAACATACCCTATCAAATTTTGCCAATGTTGAGAATTATTTTTATTTATTACAACTCCATCGACCTCAATTGTCCCTTTTTGAGGCTCAATCAGACTTAAAATAATATCTACAATCGTTGTTTTGCCACTTCCAGTAGAACCAATTAAGCCAACTGAAGAACCTTTTGGAATTTCTATATTAATATCCTCTAGAGTTAAGTTTTTTACATCTGGGTATTTATAATAAATATTTTTTAATTCTATTTTTTTATTGAATTGTAACATTGTTGGGTCTTTTTTAATTTGATATGCTTGTAATGATTTTAAGTCGTTATATAAATTATCAATTGCTGGGCTTATAAAACGAAGTTGAGCTACAGAAGCGTAAATAGTTTGTATAGCTGGCATTAAACGATAACCTGCAAAAGCATAAAGAGCTATTATAGGTATGGCCCTGATAAAATCTCCACTTGTATTTATTAAAAACAAAACAATCAACAACATACCTCCAAACGCAATTCCTTCTAAAGCAAAGCGTGGTAAATGGCTTATTGTACTGACAAATGATGAACTTCTTGCATACATTTCTGATGAAATAGCAAAACGATTAATAAAAAAATTCTCTAAACTTCGAACTTTAATTTCTTTAATAGCACCAAAGGCCTCACTTAAATTGTTAAATCTTAGCTGATTAGCTTTCACTCGTTCTTTACCTATATTATCAAGAAAAATACGAATACAAACATAGATCAATAGATAAATTGAAAATATAGTAAAACTAACAAGTAATGCAACTTTTGGATTAACTAAAATTAACAAAAAAACTAATGATATTGCTACTATGGATTGAGAGACAAGATTAATAATAGGTTTTATACCTGTTCCCATAACCTGACCAACCTCTGAAAGTACATTTTTTCCTAGATCAGCGCTGTGTTTTCTAAAAAACCAACTATACGGTTGGCTAATATAGGCTTTTGCTAATTTTTTTGAAATACTAAATTCACAGAAATGAGCAAAACGTATTTGAGCGTATGTAGTAAGAGCTTTAAAAAAAATTGTAGAAATTAACAATAAAAATACCAGGACACCTAGAAAAAAGAAGAAATCTTTTTCGTTTTCAATGCCAAAGGTTTTTGAAAAGTCATATAAATTTTTTATAATAAAATTAGTTTCTATTATTTCAGGATTCGTCAAAACAGTTAGGAAAGGCAGTATAGAAGCTACACCAACCATATCTAATAGTGCCATGATAAGAGTCATAAAAATTAACAAAATTGAACGTTTTTTATGTCTTTCAGTTAGTAAAAATGAGAGTTTTTTTATTATTAACATAATTGAAAGATTAATTTAAATAAATTTATTTTTTTTTCCTAGAATTCTAGCTTTTTTTAAATCTTCTGGAGTATCTATATTTACAAGTTTATTAGTTATTATTTTAAAACCACATTTATTTAAATATATAGTCTTAGATTTAATTAATGAAGAAATTCTAAATACATAAAATATACCATTTCTAATAAAAGAATTTTTTAACATTTGCCTAGCTATAATATCTTCTCCTTTTTTATCAAATAAATAAAGTTTATCATTTTTATTTACCAAAACTTTTAATGGATGAAATTTTTTATCAATCTTAGATACCGACCATATTGAGTCATAATTTTTTTTTTTGATTAACTTAATTGCCTCACTTAAATCTTTCTTTCTTCTAAATGGCGACGTTGGTTGTAAATAAATAATATACTTATAACTTGGGGCAATATTTTTTATTGTATGATCTAAAATTTTATAATCAGAGATTCTGCTACCTGCTAATTTTGCAGGTCTTTTAATATAATTTACATTATTTCGTATAGCTTCATGAATAATTTTTTTATTATCTGTATTAACAAATATTGACTCATTGTTAGAAAATAATTTACTGAAAGTAATTGCGTGGGCAACGAGCGATTTATTTTTAATTTTTTTTAGATTTTTATTTTTTATTCCTTCACTGCCTCCTCTTGCTGGAATTAAAAAACAAAATTTCTTTTCCGATTTATTTAGATCCATCTATTAATGTAAGTCTTCCTTGTATCTCTAGAAAGTTTACTAATCTTTTTATCTTTATAATAAGAATCTTCGGAAAAGCTTGTAGTAGATATTTCCTCAAAAATACATCCTTTCTTACCCGCTTTAAAGGAATGAATACCTTGCTTTGAAAGATGAACAATATCTCCAACTTTTAAAACATATTTAACATTTTTATCTAAAAGAACTAGGTCGCCAAATAAAATGATAAAGGACTCTTTTTTTTTATAATGTTTATGTGCAGGATGCCTCTGCCCAGGCAACATAACCAAAATTTTTTTTGCATATTCTTTATTAATTATATTCAGTAAAAAACATCCTATTTTTTCAAAATTTTCAATTCCTTCATGATGAGAAATTTCCATATTTAATTTTTTACTAACAAAAATTTTATTTTTGTTAAGCATTGCTTTTACTTTATGAACTAAAGATCTAATTCTTATTTCTCTTAAATATTCTTTATGTAAAAAGACCGATTTACTTTTTACTATTACGTTTTCACTTAAACTTTTGTTTGAAATTGATTTACCATTTTTAAATTCATCAGCAGATAATTGATTCTTTTGCAGAGGAAATGCTAAGTAAACATTTTTATCTAAAATAAGTTTTTCATTTTTTTTTATACTTTTTTTACTATAAACGCCTCTTTGTAATTGGCTCAATGTCTTTTTTTCAATTTTTGAAATAAATTTTTGTTTATTGCCCATTATTTCTAGAGCTTCATTAAAATTGTTAATGTAATTATGAAATATTTCTGGTGTTGATGAATAGTCATTTAGCTTATATTTTTTTGAACTAATTCCTATGTGTCTTTCAAACATCGTAGCACCACATCCAAGTGCTAAAACAGATGGCATAAACTCATTTGGTAGTTCATGTGTAGACCATCCGATTGGAATATCTGGATATCTTTCCTTTAATTCTTTAATAAACGATATTTGTAAATCTTTATTTTGAGATGGATAAATAGATATGCAATGCATTAGGCCAAAAACTTGATTTTTTTTTGATAAAAATGAGTAAATTTTATCAATTTCAGTTAGATTTAAACCTCCTGTAGAAACTATTTTGGGTATTTTATTTTTGGAGACTCTGTCCAATAATGAAAAATCTTGTGACGACACACTAGCTATTTTTAAAAAATCAAATTTCATTTTTTCAATTAAATCAACTGATTTCTCATCAAAAGGTGTACACGAAGTTTTGATTTTATTTTTTTTAATTAAATTAAAAATTTTTTGAAAATCTTCTTCACTAAACCTAGTGTCCAAAAATCTTCTTACATATTTGTTATCAGACTGTTGAAAATCTTTTTGAATAAAAGTATCAAGATCTCTGAATTGAAATTTAATTGTAGCATTTAAATGATTTTTTTTAATCACTTTTTTAAATTCTTTAATAATTTTTAATGTATGATTTAAATCTCCAAAATGATTATTGGCAATATCTAATACAAATAATTTTTCATAAATTTTATTCATAATCATTTAAAAATTTTTAGATAATTTATTTATAATTTTTTGTACTGAAATTCCTTTTAAGATATTAATTGGTGAGTCTTTGTATGTTTTTGAAGAACAATTCATAATATAATTAATTTCATTTTCAAATTCAGAAGACCTGGTTTTTTTAAATATTTTACTTTTAGTTTTATAATCCTTTAAATTAGTTATTGTAATTTTATCAATATCTTTTTTATAATTACATTGCCACTCAAATTTAAATTTTCTGCTATGCAATATGACATTCTTCCTAGCTGGCATAGAAATTAAATTTGTACGATAATTAAAATTCAACTCATTATTGAAAGAGCTAATTTGAGTTGATAAATCATATTTTTTAAATTTATCCTTATAAATTATACAAGACAAATTATCTAATAAGTTTAAATTTAACTTTTCTGATATTATATTTGCCAAATGAAGTCCATGTGAATGTTCTTGTAAACTGCCTCCACCTTTTTTAAAATCTGACAAATAACTTTCATTTTTATTTTTCATCCAAAAATGAGCATTCATAATGCCCAACCAATTTTCACACCAATTAATTTCGATTTCTTTGATGTCTTCTTTCTTAAGTTTAAGAATCTTATCAATAAAGTAAATAAATGAAAGAGAAATGCTATGATTGTAGCCAATAAATATTTTATATTTCTTTTCCATATTGAGGACAGAAAAGTTATTTTTTAAAGGTACAGATAAAGGTTTTTCAATCAATATATTTTTAAAGTTTAAGTTTTTTTTTATCTTTTTTAATAATTCTAAATGTGTAAAAGGAGGCGTTCCAATAATTATTAAGTCGTAATTTTCTCTCTTTTTAAATACATCGGTGTAATTTATAAGTGAAATTGATTTGTCCCAATTTTTATATCTTTTTGGATAAATTTCATTTTTCATTCTATTTAATGCTTTTAAATTGATATCTGTAATAGTTACTTCGTGTTTTAATCTTCGAGAAGCATATGCCATATGATTACCAATTGAGCCTGCACCAAAAATTAGAATTTTTTTCATCAAAAATTTGCTATTTCTTTTTTTACGATTCTATCTAATTGTTCTTGAGAATAAAACTCTTTATTTGAACCACTAGAATAATAGAAATTCTTTTTTACTTTTTTGTAATATGGTTTTCTTTTCAAATATCCCTTAAGATTTATTTCAAAACTTTTATCTTCCGGTAAAATTATAAAGTGATCATTTGTCTCGTAAGTACTTCTAGAGTCATGAAGTGAAATTAAATCTTCATGAATTTTTTCTCCTGCTCTTATACCTGTAATTCTAAAATTTTTTTCCATTTTAAAGGATTTAATCATATCCATAATATTATAAGAAGGAATTTTAGGTACAAAAATTTCTCCTCCCTTCATTAAATTTAATGACAAAACTACAAAATTTACAGCTTCATCAATGCTAATACTAAATCTTGTCATGTCTTTATTTGTAACCGGTAAAGGAATCTTTCTTTTTGCTAGCTCAGAGAAGAAGGGTATAACGGACCCCCTGCTATTAAGGACGTTTCCATATCTTACCACAGAACTAATAGTATATTTTGTATATAAATTGCTATTAATAAAGATTTTATCAGAAACAAATTTTGTTGCACCATAAAGATTATGGGGTGACGATGCCTTATCAGTACTCAAGGCAACAACTCTTTTTACCTTATTTTTTTGAGCTGTTAAAATTGTATTTTGAGCACCTAAAATATTTGTTTGAATGGCTTCAAATGGATTGTATTCTACTGCAGGAACTTGTTTAAGAGCTGCGCAATGAACTACAATGTCAACATTATTGTTTTGCATTGCTAAATTTAATCTTTTTTCATCTCTTACATCACCAATAAAAAATCTCACTTTATGCTGATTTTGTTTAATTATTGGATCTTGCATTAAATTAAATTGTTTCAACTCGTCTCTACTAAAACAGATAATTTTTTTAAGTTTTGTTTTTCTTAATAATTTTTTTAAAAAAAAAGATCCAAATGTACCGGTTGCACCAGTGAGAAATATTGTTTTATTATTAAATATACTATAACTGTAAGAACTAAATTTTGATTTCATGAAAGAACAATTTATTTTAAAAAGATTTATTTTACTATAAGATTATTAATAAAATCAAATTATTTTCTATAAAATTCTAGTTGCATTTTGTTAAATTTACCCAAAGGTGCATCATCTAACCAAAGTATATGCTGGTCGTTACTTTTATTTTTTAAATAATTCCATTTCCTTTGAAAATTATTTCGTAATAAACTTATGTTAGCTGATCTTCCATCAGAGACTATTATAGTACCTGGTGTATAAAAATACTCTAATTTTAAAATATCACATGCCATTGGCAACATATCTTTGTGTCTAGTGCTTATCCCATTTATATCTTTTTTTACCTTAAACTGATCTGGACCATCTAGATAAATGAAATCAGGACTACAAGTTGGTAATTTTTTATATTGATGGCAAATTTTATCTTTAAAAAGAGTCATTTCAACATCTGAAAAATGATAGTTGGTTTTAATTTGATCAATAATATTGTTGTTTCTATTTAATTTTTTAACTCTTTGTTTTGTTATATTTAAATATTTTTTTTCATTTTCTATAACAAATAACTCAAATGGATTATTTCTTCGTAATAATTTTACATCCATTAAGTATTTATCTTTAAGTTCTTTTAAAGCTAAATTAAAAATTAATGTGGACCAGCCAGAACCAAATTCTAGTATTGTTATTCTTTTGTTCATTATTACAAATTGATATAAAAAATATAAATCATTTAAATCTGGTATATATGGCTCTTTCAAAATCATTTGATTAACTAATTTTTTTTTTTTTTTTGAAAGACTCACAAGTGTTGAAAGATTTTTTTTAATGAAAAAGTTTTCTATTTCAGTTTGATTTTTGTTAGACGGAATTTTTATTTTCATTAAATTGATTTTTTTTTATTATAAAATTTTTTTTTAATCATTTGCTATCTTCTTTAAACTCACACGTAATTGCAAACCTATATGAATTTTTTTTCATAAAATTAAATCCATGATAAAATTGGCTTTTACTATTATATATTAACATGCTATTTTTTATCTTTGAGGGAATAAATATTGGATCTTTAAATTCATTGTCACTATATATGCCCGTCCCTCCAGAATTAATAGTGTCATCTAAGCCATCAACAAAGTAAATAATATTAATTATATTGGGTATACTTTTGTCATCTACTACACTATCCATATGTGGTATCAAAAAACTTTTTTCATTTGCATATGAGCTTAAAATTGAGATATTTCTGAAATTTTTTTTTTGAAATTAATTCATTAATAAAAGAACTAAATTCTTTTGAATTTTGAATATATTTATAGAGGTTTTCTAAAATTGGAAATTTTTTAATTAAATAATAATTTTTTAATTGATAATGATAATAATTATCATCAATATTATATCTAAAACCAAAATTATAGTTCTTCAGCGGGTCAGTTGGGCAATAAAAATAATTTTTGTCAGGGAAAGTATTTTTTAAATTTAAATAATAATTTTCATTAAAAATATTTTCTATATAGCAAAATTGATTTTCTAAAAAATAATCTTTGTATTCATCAAGTTTATTGTTAACTTCACTGTTTATAGCAACTTCTGGGATGGAGTCGAAAACATCTATTTTGTTTTTATCTTCTAAGTACTTTGTTTTACAAAATCTTATAAAGTTGGTTATTTTTATGATAACTTTTTTTAAGATAACTAAACTTGGTCTACAAATTTCATATTTATAAAACAAACCATAAAAATTTTTACTTGCCTTATAAGCTAGTTTTTTAGATATATTAGTTGCCATTTAAATTATTTAAGAAGTATATTTTATATTTTTTGAATTACTAAATTTTTTCTTTTTTGACATATATATTTTTTAATATTTTTTTTACCCTTAAAAAATTCTCTCACAGCTTTTTCAGCTCCTGGAAATTTTTTTTTGGCATAGTCAGGTCCCACGTCATCAAAATATATAATTCCATATTTACTAACTTTTTCAAATGTCTTTTCTAAAACAATTTTATGACCTGAATAAAGGTCCAAATCTAAATTAATAAAACTAATAGATTTAATTTTTTCTATATTTTTTGGTAACGATTTTTCAACGTAATCACCAATTAAAGTTACATCTCTAAAATTACTTTTGTAAATATGGTTGTTTAAAATTTTTTTTATATTTTTTTTGTTATATCTAAATTGATTTTTTGGTGAAATTGACCAATCTTTATTTTTAGGTTTTCTTAAGCTAATATCTTCCTTGCTTATGTAGCCAAAACCTTTAAATGAGTCAAAGGCGAGAAAATTTTTTTTTAATTTATTTTCATGTATCAGATGACAAAGTGCTATTGTTGATCGTGCCCTCCCAATCCCAAATTCAAGTATATCTCCCTTAACTTTTTTTGTTAACATAAAATATTTTTTTAGTGAGTCATAATATTGAATATTTTCTGAATTAAATGCATGGTAATAATCATTTAAATCATTAGGTTGTTTCATTTTAAATTTCATAAATAATTATTATATAAATATACTTTACTGTATCTATAGATTAATCTAAATTAAATTTACTAGTATAATCTTGAATTAAAGTCTTATTTTGTTTATTCTTATCTAAGATACAATTTCCAATAACTAAATAATCTAGTTCAGTTCCCATAAAACAGTTAAAAGCATCGGTTGGTGTATTTACAATTGGTTCACCTCTAACATTAAAAGATGTGTTTACAATTACTGGGCAGCCCGTCGTATTTTTAAATTTATTTAATAGGTCATAAAAAATTTTATTTTTATTTTTACAAACTGTTTGAATTCTTGCAGAATAATCAACATGGGTTACGGCTGGTATATCTGATCTTTTTATATTAAGCTTTTCTATTCCAAAAAGCTGTTCCTGATCTTTGCTCATTTTAATTTTTTTATTCTCATTGATATCTGCAACTAGTAGCATATATGGGCTTTCTACATTTATATTAAACCAAGTTTGCAGATCCTCTTTAAGGATTGAAGGTGCGAATGGTCTGAAACTCTCTCTATACTTAACTTTAAGATTTAAATTTTTCTGCATATTATCTGATCTTGGATCTCCTAATATTGATCTTGCCCCTAAAGCTCTTGGTCCAAATTCCATTCTTCCTTGAAACCATCCTATGGCCTTTTCATTAGACAATAATTCAGAAGTCTTATCAATTAATTTATTGTAATTATAAATTTCAAATTTAGCTCCCAGAGAATTCAACTCATCTTCAATTTGTTTCTGATTAAATTCTGGCCCTAAATATGAGCCTTTCATATCATCATGAGTATTTACTTTGCGAGTTTCATTTCGCTCTATGTGCCACAAAGCTAAAGCAGCGCCTAAAGCACCTCCGGCATCACCTGCGGCTGGTTGTATCCAAATTTTATCAAATATTTTTTCTTTCAATATTTTTCCATTTGCTACACAATTTAATGCAACTCCTCCTGCTAAACATAAGTTCTTAACATCATACTCTTTAAGTGCTGATCTAGCTAATTTGATCATTATTTCTTCAGTCACTTTTTGAACAGAAGCTGCAATATCCATATGAAATTGAGTTAATTGATTTTTTTCTGGATCTCTTCGCTCATAACCAAATAATTTATCAAACCTCTTATTAGTCATTGTTAATCCAGTAGCATAATTAAAAAAACTTTGATCTAATCTAAATGTTCCATCATCTTTAATATCAATTATTTGTTTTATTTTATCTATGTAAATAGGATTTCCATAAGGGGCTAGCCCCATTAGTTTATACTCGCCACTATTAACTTTAAATCCAGTGTAATAAGTAAATGCAGAATACAATAGACCAAGAGAATGTGGAAAATGAATTTCTTTTTTAATATCTAATTTATTACCTTTGCCAATAGCAAGTGTTGTAGTTGCCCATTCTCCAACTCCATCAGCTGTTAAAACTATAGCCTCTTCAAAAGGAGAGGGGAAAAAAGCACTTGCTGCATGGCTTAAATGATGATCTGAAAAGAAAATATTTTTATCAGACATATATTTTTCATCGTGTTCTTTAAGTTTATTAAATAATAAATTTTTTTGAAAAAGTTTTTCTTTAATCCATATAGGCATTGCTTTACTAAATGATAAAAAACCTTTTGGGGCAAAAGCTACATAAGTTTCTAGAAGTCTCTCAAATTTTAAAAAAGGTTTCTCAAAAAAGACAATTTGATCTACCTCATTTAGTTTTAAATTTGCAAAATTTAGTGCAAACTCAACAGCATTATAAGGATAGCTGGGGTCATGTTTTTTCCTTGTAAATCTCTCTTCTTGTGCTGCAGCAATAATTTCTCCATCTTTCAAAATACATGCAGCACTATCATGATAAAATGCTGATATACCTAAAATTGATGACATTTTAAAAAATGGTATAAATAAATGGAGCTATCGCAGAACCTTGGCTTAAGACAATTAAACCACCAAACATAACAAGAACTATTATTATTGGTATAAGCCAGTATTTTTTTCTTATTTTTAAAAATTGCCAAAACTCTTTAATAAAACTCATACTAAAACTGATTTTTCATTTTACTTTTTGGGTCAGTTTTTTCAATCCAATAAGAATTATTTTTATTAAATTTAAGATTTAATAAATCTTTTTTAAGAGCTCTCATTATAAAGGCTATTGGTGTGACCATTAAAAAAAATATTATTCCCATTATAATAGGAGAGATTATTTTTCCTAGAAAAATTCCAAACTTAAACCAAACTTTATTAAGGGGTGTTAAGAGTTTGGAATTAAAGATACCTAAAATAAAAAAAACAATCGAAACAAATATTGACCCAAGCCAGATATCTCCTTCGTAGGTTAATGGATAAAATGCTATTAACAAAAAAACAATAGAAAATACTATTCCAAAATTTCTATTTGTGCTTATTTTCATATCTATAAAATTTAAAAATTTTTTGTGTTAAAATAATTTTAAGAATAATTATAATTAAATAGTAATAATCTCTTCATAGTTTATATTAAATTCTTATTCAATGAAAAAATTTACATTAATTTTTTTTTTTTACACTTGTTTTACTAGAAATATTATCAAGAAGCTTGTCTTCATTATTGCCTGATCAAACAGTATTTGCTTTTCCAAACACCAAATTAAGAAATGAAATACTAATTGATAGAAAATTGATAATTGATCCCAATAATATAAGATATATTGAACCTAAATTTAAAGGTAGACCAATCCCACTGATAAATCAAATCCAAAAGAATATTCCTCATAAGCTAGATAAAGATTTGGGTGCAGTAGAAAATTATTTTTATAAGGATGGTTTTTGTAACAAGAGAGCAATAGAAAATTCTAAAGCAATCGTTTCTATTGGAGACTCTTTTACATACTGTACTGCTATAGAACCTGATGATGCATGGATAAAAAAAATTAATTTAAATAGTAAATATCAATTAATTAACTATGGGGTGCCTGGAGTTGGACTATATGAATACTTAGAAATATTAAATTCAAAAATTAATAGCAATGTTAAAATAGTCATAGTTGCAATTTATGAAGGAAATGATTTAAGAGACGCTCTTGGTCATAAAAAATTTATTCAAAATGAAAATTTTCGTAAAGAATTTTATGACAACCTCCCAAAAAAAAAATTTTCTTGGAAAGACTCTAATGATAATTTATTTACACATTATACAAAAAAATATTTAGGCAATTTTCATAGTTTAAATTTACTTTTTTCTTTTCTAAAACAAATAATTCAAATTAGACAAAGTAAAATAGTAGAGGATTTTAGATACTATATATTAAATAAAGAAGAAAAAATAATATTCAATGTAAGTAACTTAGATCATGATGAGCTAATAAATGCAAAAAAAATTTATTCAAATCAATTGCAGTCAAATGAAATATTTAATTTATTTGAACCACCAATTATAAAAATGGAAAAAATTGCAAAAAAAAATAATTCAAAAATTTTTTTTATTTACATACCTGCAGCTTATAGTGTTTTAGAAAATGAAAATAGAGAGTTATTCTTTTTTAATCCTGAAATAAAAAAAATTATGTATAATTTTTCACAGGTTCAGCAAGGAGTATTCTCTCAAATTTGTGAAAATAATATGTTAAATTGTCTTAATTTGACAAACGAATTAAAAAAAGCCAATATAAATATTAATAAACTTACCCATTTTAAATCCAATAATCATTTAACTTCATATGGCCATAAAATTGTATCAAAGGAAATATCTTCCATGCTTATAAAAAAAATAAATTGAATTTTATTTCCTTTTCATAAGAAATGAATATTCAAGTAAACTAATGGTTAAAATTAGCTATATAAAATAATTTAAAGAAGTGAGAAAAAAATATAACTATATATATATTCAATCTAAATTTGGAGAAGCAATAATAAAAAAAACTAAATTTTTTAAAAAACTTAATTATAAAAACGAATTTAAATTTTTAAAGTTTTCATCTAGAAATAATTTGAATATAAATTCACTTCCATTAAGAATCTTGTTATATTTAGGTTCTATAAAACTTATCAATTTTTGTGATACTTATAGAAACTTAGTTATAAATAAAAATCCATTTACCTGGATAAAATTTATTTGTGGAATTTTTATAATAGTTTTCTTTGAAAAAATTATCGTAAATTTACTTTTAAAATTTCATAATAATATTTTAGAAAAAAAAACTAATTTTAAGTATCTATTTCCAAAAAATATAAAACAGATTGTAATTTTTACAGGACTATATTCTCATAAAACCCACAACTTAATTAAAATTGCCAAACTAAAAGGAATAAAAACTATCTTGGTAGTTGATAATTGGGACAACATATCCTCCAAAATGCCAATTATTGAACACCCAGATAAAATTGTTTTTTGGGGTAATGAGATGAAACAAGCTTGGGACAATGCAAATTACTTATTAAATAATGATAAAACAAAAGTTTATGTAATAGGGTCGTATAGGTATTCAATGATTGTAGATGAATTATCTAAAAAAAAGAAAATTTCAGAAATTGAAAAAAAAGAATTTTTTTCAAAAACTTTTAAAATGTATTCATCTAATAAAGCTCCAATATGTATAAGTTTTTTTGACAGTATAAGGGAGAGAGATCCGCAAAAAATTTTAAAACAGATAGATGAAATAGTTGAAAATAAATTTAAGGATAAAGTTTTAATTATTTACCGTGAACATCCTTTGAAAAAACAAAAAAAAATAAAATTAGACAGGTATAAAAATATTTTTAATGATCCAGCATTTTACAAAACAAATATAGATATTAATGAATTTATTTTTTCAAAAACAATTTTTTTTTCTGATGGAGTAATTTCTCAAGTTTCAACTGTTCTCTTAGAAATAGACTTATTAAATAAAAGAAAAATAATTTTAGATTATGGGCATCCAAAGAAACTTTTTGCAAGAATGAAAACTGCACAATTTCTTAAATATTATTTTAAAAAACATAAAAAACATATATGTTTTGATGAATTTGAATTTGAAAAAAAATTTACTTTATTAATTGAAAAAATCTCAAAACGAAAAAAATATTTATCTCCAGATAATAAATTTATATTTAGAAAAGTTAATTCTGACGATTATTTAGAAAAATTTAGAATTGCTTTAAAAAGTTAAAATTACTATAGATTAAGAAAAATGATTATTTCATTTTTTTTATAGATCTTAAAAAGTATAAAAAAGAAGGGAAAAGGGTAGTGAGTTGTTAAGTCGTTTAAAGAGAGGCGACCATATCATTTGTTCTCATTTAGACAGATTTAGTAGAAACACT
>MDTG01335148.1_pt1 | contig 39138 bp, 43 predicted proteins | sample 811421 | NCBI WGS metagenome assembly MDTG01 (sample SAMN05326645, study PRJNA326480) | marine metagenome | isolation source: seawater | place: Pacific Ocean: South East | collected 2011 | reverse complement strand
ATAGTATCTGTAGGGGTAATCTTGTCAATTAATATTTCCTCAGGTTCTGGTGAACATGAAGCAATAAGCAATATGAAAATTACAAAAATGAAATTTTTCTTAAAAGTATTCATATAAAAATATTATCAGAATTTAAATAAGTTTTAAAAAAGGTGTACTTATAATCTGGGATATAATTTAAGTTAATTAATGGTTTATTGATACAAAAATTAAAGAAGCTAGGCTTATTTTTTAAATTCTTTAATTTTTACGATAATATAAGTATATGAAAATATTAATATTAAGTTTAATCAGTATATCTTTGTTTTTAGGATGTGGTTCAGGCGAGGATTCAGAGACTATTCCTATAGTGGATCAAGTCACTGATGTAGATCAAATTTTTACTATAGATGATTTTAAAACAGTAGGATTTAAGAAGAGCAAAGAATATAAAGTTGATGAACTTCCAGGGGCCACTTCAGCGTTTTATGGATTTATAAAAAACAAACTAGATCCGGATGATCAAAAAATTGATTATGAAATTAGGTTTTATGCTAATCACTCTGATGCAGTTCAAATTGGAACGGAATACGTTGAAAATGCAACCGGCGAAGATGGGTGTATAACTAAAGATTGCGCATTGTGGACACCTGATTTAAAGCATCGTCAGTTTTTAGCTGAAAGACTTGGGAATACACATGCAGGAAATGGTCAACCAAAACCAAAATATCTTACATATGTAATTTATGGAAACATGATAATGATGTGCCCTGGCTATAACGATGAAGATTCAAAATTAAGGTGCTCTAAAACGTTATACGATGTGGTTCCAAGTGCAAAGCCTGTTGTATCAGATTAATTCTATTTTATACTGCTAGCAGCCTTATCTAAGAATTTTCTAGTATCATTTTGATCCTCAGTTGCTAGAGGCTCCATAAGAATGATTAGATTTCCATGTATTTTGAATTCTGTATACATAGGCTCTCTTCGCACACATGCCATCCAACTAGGTTTCATAAGCCCTGAATCACCTAATTCTTCTGCAAATATATTTTTATTTAAAATAATCGAATTTTCAAAACCTAAATTATTTCTAAAAGATTTAAAATAAACTGAGGAAGAATTTGGTTTATTTTGTTTGTGTCCTCTGCATTCTGTTTTTTCAACTTTGGGTCCATGAGCAATATTTTTTTCAACAACCTCAATTTGCTCTGTTTGTTCTTTAGCTGCAATTTCGCCAGAAGTTTGAGCTAGTTCTAATGTTGGGTATCTTAATATAGCTACGTCTCTACCTTTGTAGAACCCCCACTTTGCATCTGTAGAATCAGGAAACGCTGTACTAAAATCTTTTTTGACTTTAAAGCCTGCAGACGAAACTTCATCCATTGAAAAGATTTTAGTTACTTCAGTAATTTCTTCTTCTTGTGAGCATGCAAAAACTAATAAAATTGTAGAAAATAAAATTAAAAATCTCATAATACCTCCAACAAATATAATAACAGCTTGGGAATATTTGTGTGATATAAATATAACAAAAGGAGGAATATATGTATGGAAGCATATTCAGTTTAAAGCCAAAACAAGGAATGAAAGAAGACCTAATAGACTCTTTTAAAGATAATTCCGCCCCAGAGGGCATGATATCTTGGTATCTTATGAATCCTGACGATGACGGAGATCTGATTGGTATTGCTATTTTTAAAAGCAAAGAGGCATATAAATTAAATGCAGAAAGGCCTGAAACTCATCAAAATTTTATTAAAATGATGGAGTTTTTAGACGAAGAGCCATTATGGAATGACGGAGAATTTGTTATAGGAGAAACAGCCTAATCATTCTAATTATTAATCCAAATAAAAAGCATGATTATTAAAGGCATAATCAAAGGTATTAAAACAAGAAACAGCCATTCATTTTTTGTTTCTGGAATATTAACTGGTATTTTTTTCCATTTAAAGTTTTTTATATTTAAACTCCCTTAAGATAATTTATTTTAAATCCTTGCTATATATTAAACAAACGATATGGTTAATTTATGATCGATCTCATTAGAAATATATTAAGTGTTTTATTGATATGGGGAATATTGTTATTCATATCATTTATTTTAAGTTTTACATCCATTGATTATCAGGGAGTATCATTGGTGTACATAATGACTATTATTGTTGTTTTAATTCAAATTATTTTTTATTTTCATTCATATTTATTTAAAACCGAATTATTATTTGATTTCATAGGCAGTATAAGTTTTATATCGCTGATGGCTATAGGATTAATTTTTACGGTTAGTTTAGATTTTAATAAAGTATTAATTTCTTTATTGTTATTTTTATGGACCTCTAGATTAGGATTATTTTTACTAATTAGAAGAATAAAGGCAAAGAAGGATGTAAGACTACAAAAATATTTAGAAACCCCTTCAAAGCTATTTGTATTATGGAATATGCAAGCAATCTGGGTAATTTTGTCTTCTCTTCCAATTATTGCTGTTTTAACCTCAGAATCTACTAATACTTTTGGATTGATTGAATGGGGTGGGTTTTTAGTCTGGTTGGTAGGATTCCTTATTGAAATTTTAGCAGATAATCAGAAAAGAAATTTTAAAATAAATAATCCTTCTAGATTTATTAATACAGGGCTATGGGCTTATTCAAGACATCCAAATTATTTGGGAGAAATATTAATTTGGGTAGGCTTTACTATGATATCAATTAGGTATCTGAATGGAGCTAGTTTAGCTGCACTTATTAGCCCAATATTTGTATTTATATTGCTAAGATTTATTTCTGGAGTACCTCAACTTGAATCAATAGCTTCTGAAAGATGGGGGAATGATGAAAAATATCAATATTATAAGTCTAAAGTAGGATTATTATTCCCTAAATTATTTAATGATTAGTCCTATCATTAGTTTAATAATTTTTGCAATGTTTATGACTGGCAGCCCTGGGCCTGGAAACCTTTTAATGATGGCAGGCGGATCAACTCAAGGTTTCAAAAAATCACTACTTTTTTTATCAGGAATGGTTGCAGGCAAAACTGCTGTTAATTTGTTAATTGCTGTTGGGGTAGGTGTTTTTGTTGTTGAGAATGAAATATTATTTGAATCATTAAAGTATGTTTCCTCTGCTTTTATAATTTATCTTTCTATATCATCTTTCAGAAATATTAAAAAAAATTCTGATCTATCTAAATTTACCTTTAAAAATGGTCTTTTAGTTCACCCACTAAGCCCCAAAACTTGGAGCATGATACTTCTTGCTCAGTCACAAATCTCTAACATAGGAATATCTCAATTGCAGAGATCACTATTAATTTGGGTAATTTTTACAGTAGGGCAGATTGTTTTTCATTCCTCATGGGGTATTGCAGGATCAATATTAGGCAGAGTATTTAGCAATAATATTTGGGTTAACAGAATTATATTGTTTGTGACTATATTATTTGTTGTTTGGTTTTTATTTGATTAGTGGCTAATTAATAAAACCTGGGCAATCAACTTTGCAAACTCTAATACGACCACCACCCCTTATTCTTTCATTTCCTAAAATTGCAGCTTCAAGCAGGTAGAGATTATCCATATTCTTGCCTCCAAGAACACAATCAAAAGCTCCATGAGTATCAGAATCGATTTTTCCAGACACCTTGCCTCCATCTTCAACTCTTACCCAACCACCAGGGCCACCAAAGGTATAATAAGGAATTGCAACCCACACTCTTCCCTTTGCATCCATTGTTATTCCGTCTGTAGGGGCGCCTAAATCAGCAAATATTCTTCTGTTCTCTAAGTCCCCATTAGGCTTTATATCAAATATAGATAACCTGTATGCAAATGTTTCAGCTGCAACTAATTTTTTGCCATCAGGACTTATTGCCATTCCATTAGTAAACGTCATTCTGTCTGCAACTCTTCTGACTGAGCCATCTGTATCAACAAGCATTATTGAGCCGAATGTAGGCATATTGTCAGGAGCAATTGGGATATTTTCATTGAATGATTCTAGAGCAACTGTTCCCACATATGCTCTTCCTGATGCGTCAGTAGTCATGTCGTTAATAAGATTATTTTCATGGGCCCCGATATCTGCATATTCTTTGGTTGTTTTGCCGTCAAATACTAAAACTTTTTTATCTTGCAATGAGTTTATGAGTAGGTCGTTATTTTGATTCCAGCCTAATCCCACTGGGAGCCCATCTATTTTCACAACAGTTTCTTTGCTCCCTTCTTCAGTAAAACTTAGAACTTCATTTGAAAAAATATCCGAAAAAATTAACTTATTATTTTTCCATCTTGATCCTTCTGGAAAGATTAGATTTTCTGCAAAAATTTCTGGTTTCATTTATAAAACATAGATTAAGGTTAATAAAGCAAAAGCCGCTGGCGGAGCAATCAAACATATGAATATAAAACCTGGTGTTAAAGCCATAAGTAATTTGTTAGGATCCTGCCAATTCCTATCATGAAAATCTTTTTGTATTTCGAGTTTTTTCATTTTGGAACTTAATTCTTTAATAGAAGGGTTGATGACTAATCTGGAATCTGGCTTAATTCTTTCAAGGTCTTGTTTTAAATTTATAAGTCTCTCAATATTCCCTAAATTCTTCTCTCTTGAATAAGAATCACTTACATCTAATAAAGATATTTCTCTAATGATTATTTCGATTTTTTCTTTTTCAGGCGTCATAGTCATGAAAATAAGATTATAAAAAAACTCTACTTAATTAAAGGCTACAGATTAATTTCCTCTAAACATTTGTAGCAATGTAGTTCCTAGAGTTACTACTAATCCTAACATAGCAAGCTTTGTGGGATCTGAAGCGATATCTTCAAAGCCTCCACCTGTTTTTTCTGTGCCAGCTTTTGGCTTAGAAAAGAAACCTCTGTCATCTTCTGAAAAGAATTCTTTGTTGTTTGCTCGCATATTTTCTTGATCTTCTAAATTTTGCCTTTCTATTTCAAGCTCCATTTTTTCTCTTTCAAGTTCAAGTTCAGCTCTCATTGCCTCTAATTCTAATCTTTGCATTTCTCTTTGAAATTCCAAGTCATCTTGTCTATTAGCACTTTCTTGCTCCAATTTTCTACGCTCTTCTTCCAATTCTTGCAGCTGTCTCTCTCTGTCTAGCACTGCTTGTTCAGAAGCATCAAATAAAGAAGTGTCAATTTCTTCTTCCTTATTTCCAGAAAATAAACTTGTTGCTTTTGAAGCTATATCCAATGGTTTTTCTATTATTGGAGCCTCAATTATATTTTCTATTACTGGAGCCTCAATTATATTTTCCAATACTTTTAAAGCTGCTGGACTGCTCTTGATGTTATCGTTAAGGCGAGTTCCCCATTTATATTCTTTGTCAGTATAAAAAAATCCTCTGCCGTCACTGATTCCTTGATATTCTCCATTCACATAGGAGCTCATAAAGCCCAACTTTTCATTCATAAATCGACTTTCTGGCTGCACAGGAATAATCATCATCGAATTTAAGATTGCGTCCCATTTTTTCTCTGTCTGTTCCTCCATCTCCCACCCTTTAATGTTTGCCATTCTAAACTTAACGCTTACTTTATGAGTGTTTGTGTAAAACCAAGCTCTCCGAGCTACGTTTTTAGCTGGAAAAGATTCTTCTGTTCCGTCAACATATATGATGTGTCTTAATGTATTACTATTTGCAACATCATCTCTAATTTTATTTCCAAATTCATTCGATAAATTTACCTGAAGATTTGAAAAGGTGCATCCTGGATCAGGCCTATCGCACCCCTTTGAAGTATTTGCCGTTTTCTTACCGTTTCTTCCCATAACAGCTATCGGTGAGCTTTCCCAATCAATATACATAGGGGAAATATCACCCGCGCCATAGGGCACAAATTCGTTATCGTAAAGTGGATAAAATGAACCATTTAAATCAGGATCAATAAGTCTTTGCCAAGGGTCACTGCCTGCTTCGTTATGTATATAGTCTCTTAGGAAGCAATAATTTGTAGGATCTCCATAAATTGTTTTATTCGAATTAGTTTGTGGGTCGTATTGAGTCGTATTTCCTGAATTGCTTATCATATTGCCGATACGCCAAAGCTCTTCATATTTATTGAAGCCTAAAATTCCTCCAGTCCCACCTTGATTGGCTGAAGCTAGTCTGTAAGGATAAGTTGTAATAGGATTATATTTATCACCTCTACTAACAGTCTCACTCTCCTCCAAATATCTTCGATTACCTCCTTGAATCCTGCCGCTATCACGCATTTCATTACCGCATCTTAAAGGATCAAATTCTAGTTCTATCCAGTCATCTGATCCAAGCCCTATTGTCATAAGTGTAACCTCACCATAAAATCCTGCCTCCTTTACTTTAAATATGTTTGAGGAATTTGCATTTTCGGGAGGAAAAAATTCAAAAGCTATCCCTAAACATTCATTGGCGTAGCCCGCAGTAATTTCTTTTCTAACCATTTCCCCAACAGGCCCAGACCACATTCCAGAGCCATATTTATGTGCTTCTCTAGGGTCACAGTAAATTGGAGAGTTAGCAATTTGATGATCAATATCTTGTTCTAAATTCTTATAATAAACCCAATATTCAACCTCAGCAAAATCAATATTTTCTTTTCTAAAAGTCTTCTTGAAATCTAAAGCAACAATTACTCTATCTTCTGTGTCATCTTCTATCCCTGTAACAAACAATGGTCCAGCATAACAATTAGATTCTTGGGTTCCGAAGACTAAAATACTTCTATATTTTTTATCATCAGTTTGTTTTCTAGTCATTTGTCCAGCAGATTCAGACCAGAACCCAGTGGCCTCTTTGTAGGCATCTTCAGCTTTTCCATTGCCGTATATTCCTGAATTCCATTCTTCCATTGTGGTAAATTTTTCTTCTGTGCTATGAGTACCACTTATATTGACAGGAAAGTAAGGGCTTATATATGAAGTATATCCACCCTTTTTCAGGTCGTCTCTATCTCTTTGCGTGGTGCCATCTTTAATATCACAAGCGTGCTTTCTATCTTGATCTGGAATGTAATGGCCTCTCACTCTTAACCCATAATTATGCATATATAGTCGCGCCCATTGGTTATCCCTATTATAAGAATCCCAACTAATTTCTAACCCACCTAAATTAAATTTTCCTGCGGCTATAGTTAAATGGCCATGGTCTCCGGAAAACATGTTTTGTATTGGTTTTTGACTGTTCCCTGATTCTATTTCATGGACGGTATTAACTTGAAATGCATTTTTAGGGCTTTCCCATGATTTATTATAGGGATTCCATATTTGGTCTATGCTGGGTGCTATAAATAAAGATTGAGGAGGAGGGAACCGATCGTATTCGTCAGCACTGATAATACCAGCAGAGAATACTAATAATATAATTGATAAAAATAATGCTTTATAATTCTTCATAGGTAACATATTAATAAATAATATACATCAGCAATTATATATGTCTGGCATAGAAAATAAAAAAGTTTTATCTGAGATGAACTTCGAAATAAAAGTCATTGGCAACTTAGTTGCAGATATACTTGAAGAAGAGTTTGGTGAAGAGTTTTTAATTAAGGTTAATGAAGTAATGGACCTAATTGATGATTACCAATCAAGATCTTATAAAAAAGAAGACTCAAAAGACAAGTTAAATACTTTAATATCTGTTCTAAAAGATTATGAGCCATATTGGGCAATCAGGCTAATCAGGGCCTATACACTATATTTCCATGTAGCAAATGTTGTTGAGCATATTTATAGGGTTGAAGACCTTTCCCCTGATAATAATGATAGCCTGAATTTTTCAAATAAAATTTTAGAAATATTTAAGCCTCACTCAAAATCACAAGTAAGCGAAATTCTTGAAAAGTTAGATATAAAACTTGTTTTCACTGCACACCCAACAGAAGCGGCGCGGCCAGAAATTCTTAACCAAGTAAATGTACTTCATAAAATTATTAAAAAGAGATATTTAGAAAGATCATCTGGAATGTCATTTTCTGAATTATCGGGGCAAGAAGAATTAAAAGAAGTTTCAAAGGTGATTATACAAACTGATGAGCTAAGACAACTTAAGCCATCTCCTTATGATGAAGCAGACAACAACCTCTTTTTTATTGAAAATGTAGTTAGTGATGAGATTCCAGAACTTAATTTAGAAGTAAATAACATAATTAAAGATCTTGGCATAGATAAAGAAATAACTCCTATAAAAATAGGAACTTGGGTAGGGGGCGACAGGGATGGAAATCCTAATGTTACTCATAGATTAACAAGTGAAATATTAGAAATGCAGTATAAAAGGAACTGTAAAAGGATTAAAAATGTTTTAAATAACTTGATTAATAGATTAAGTCAGTCCGTACATATAGTTACTATTTCTGATGAGTTAAATGATTACATTAATGCTAATACAGAATTTATTTTAGAAAGAAATAAATTGGATTATGAGAAATTTTCTGAAGAACCTTACAGGCTTTCTATTTCAATAATACTAGAGAAATTTAAATTAAATACGTATGCCTCTCCAGAGCTCATTTGCGATTTAGAATTAGTGCTAGATTCACTAAATAATAATAAAGGAACGCCAACTGACATAAAGACTTTAAAAAAGCTCATACAGTCACTAAAAGTAGGAGGACTAACAATTGCAGAAATGGATATTAGGGAAGATGCCTCTATCACAACTAATGCCGCAAAAGAATTATTAAACTTGAATGGAAGTGATTTTAAAAAAGAATTGCTAAATGGAATTAAGAAATCTGCACCAATAAATTATGATGAATTAAGGTTATCTAAATCTACAATTGAAGTTGTTAAGACTTTTGAAACAATTGCAGATTCAAGGGAGAAATACGGATATGATGCCATTAATACTTGGATAGTAGCAATGACCAGTAATTCTGAAGACTTGCTTTCAATTGCTTACTTAGCTATTGCTACAGGCCTTATTAAAAACAAAAAAGAATTTAGTAAATTTAATATAGTGCCTTTGCTTGAGACAATTGAAGACCTTGAAAATAGTATAAAAATTTTAGAGGATTTTTGGGGCAATATTTATGAATCTGGAGATTCGGTTGAAGTTATGATCGGGTATTCAGATTCCAATAAAGATGGAGGGATACTCAAGTCTCAATGGGATCTTTATACATCTCAATCATTAATATCATCTTTAGCCGATAAATTTAGTTTAGGCTTAACTATATTTCATGGGAGAGGTGGATCATCAAGTAGGGGAGGAGGGCCATCTGGAGAAGCAATTCTTGCACAACCTCAAGGTACTATAAATGGAAAAATTAAAGTTACCCAGCAGGGAGAGGTAATTTCAGATAATTTTGCAAACTCTGATCTATCTCAAATAAATCTTAAAATAATTCTATCTTCTGTTATCGAAGCTTCATTAAATGAAAAGGAAAGCCATTCAGAAAAATGGAAAGATCTAATGAATTTTCTTTCTAATGAAAGTTATGACTATTATCGCAAATTGATTAATGAAGAAAATTTTGTTGATTACGTAAAAAAAAGTACTCCTCTTGAAGAATTTTCAAAAATGAATATTGGCTCTAGGCCCTCTAAAAGAAATTCAGGCAGCAATACATTAAAGGATCTTAGAGCGATACCTTGGGTATTTTCTTGGTCTCAGTCAAGACAAATTATTACAGGTTGGTATGGATTTGGTTATGCAATTGAGAGAGCTATAGAAGAAGGAAAAGAAGAAGAAATAAAGAAAATGCACAAAGAGCTAAAATTCTTTCGGGCATTAGTATCTAATGTAGAAATGAATTTAGCTAAGACAGATATGGCGATATCAGAATCTTATGTCGATGAGTTACATGATGGTCAGCATGAAATTTTTAATGAAATTAAAAAAGAATTTAGTAGATCAGAAAGTTTAATAAAAAAAATTACTTCACAGAAATCATTATTAGAAAATAATCCTACGCTCAAAAAAACCCTAGATGTTAGAGAGGCATATTTAATTCCACTAAACATGTTTCAAATTATCTTTCTAAAAAAAATCAGAGAAGGTGTTGGTGATCCCCAGCTTTTAACCAGAGGCCTATTACTAACTATAAATGGGCTTTCTGCCGGATTAAAAAATACTGGCTAATAAAAAATTGACCAATTAATAGAATTAATCAAAAATTTAACTATGAATGATTATAATTTTTCAGATATTGACCAGTGGATTATAGGTAACTCCTGGATAAATTCTAAAATTGAGAACCTTAATGAAAAACTGGCTATTGATATTGGGTCAAGATGGGCAACATCTGAAAATGAAAGAAATGCTGCAGAATATATATATGATTTCTGGAAAAATGAAGGTATTGAAACCTATCATGAAAATTTCGATATTGAAACTTATAAATTTCATAAAAGTATATTAGAAGTAGATAAGAAGCAGCTTGACGTTAGGCCTTACCACAGATGTCCGTCTGTTGATCTAAATTTAAATTTAATTGATTTAGGTTTTGGGACTAAAAGAGAAGTTAATGAAAAACTAAAAGATATAAAAGGCAAGATTGCGTTAATTAATAGAAAGCATGAACCTTTTACTGAGCAGGAGCCAATAAGCAATAGAGTTAACTTTATTTCAGAAATGGGTGCTTCTGCAATAATAATTGGAGATCCAAAATCAGGAAGAAGAATGGAATACTCTTCTGTATGGGACACCAGAGACCCAGAATCTATATATCCACCACTACCAATAGTTAATACATCAAGCGAGCACTTATTATTACTAAAGAGATATGCTCAGAAGAACCTAAAAGCAAAACTGATTGTTTCTACAGAATTTTATAATGCTGAAACATCAAACGTTATTGCTGATATACCCGGGGAAATAAAAGATGAGTATATTGTTATGTGTGGACATCATGACACTGTATTTGATACTCCTGGCGGAAATGATAATACCTCAGGGGCGATTGCCGTGATAGAAACTGCAAGATCAGTAAAGATGGCGTTAGATGAATTTAATATTAAACCCGAAATAGGCTTGAAATTTATTACATTGAGCGCAGAAGAACAAAGACTTCAAGGATCATTTTTTCATGTAAATAATAATTATAATTCAGGTAATATAAAACCAAGATTTGTACTTAATTGTGATGAATTATCTACGGGTAATCTTAAAGGAATAGTCTTAGGATTTTCGCATTTAAGAAACTTTTTACAGAAGCAATTAGATACACTTAATGAGGATCTAAAAGTACATGTGATGTCACAATTAGATGGACATTCAGATCACTTCCCATTTTTAGAAGCTGGGATTGATGCTTCCCATCCTTGGAGGTGGAGGTTTTTTGGAAGATATCCTGATTGTGAATATCATCATGAGGCCCCAGATACATTTGATAAATTAAATATAAAAGATCTTAAGTATTATATTTCTTCATTTTCAAGGCTGCTGATCAGGCTATCTTTAATATCTCCAGGTTCTTGGCCAAAAAATCCACTAACAAAGGATATGATTAGAAAAAGACTTGATGAAGAAAAAAACTTTGAGATAAGAACAAGTTAAAATATATAGATATTATTTTGTTAACTTATTAATAATCGAAGTGCACTTGCTCAATGCTTCACCTTCATCGTATCCAGGGCACATTAAAATAAAGTTGTTGTAAACAATGTAGCTCATATATTTAGGGTGCAAGGTTCCTAAATCAGACATTCTTATTCTGTGTTTTAATCCTTCTTCCCATAAAGCACAATCTTTTGATATACATCCATTTTCGCCTGTAACATTATCAGTATATTTTATACCTAACTCAATGGCGTCAGAGTGATTATTATAAAACCTGATTTCATAATCTTCAGGATCTCCTAAATCATTTTTTATAAATCCAAAATATGCAGAAACTGCACCTGGCAAATCATCAACTTTATATTCGTGATTTTTCTTGAAGCCCATTTCTTTTATTTCTTGTATAGAAAATATAATTCCTGAATCTGTAATTTTTTCTATTGGTTCAGGCAATTCCTCCCCTGAAGAACATGACAATAGTAAAAAGATTGTTGGTATAAAAAATTTTTTCATAGTTATAAGTTATTTAGTTTTATAATATAGTAACCATATGAAAATAACAGATTTAAAGTGTGCAATTATTGGAAAGACACCAGTTGTCAGAATTAATACTGATGAAGGAATCTTTGGGTATGGACAAGCTGAGTGGGCAAAACCTTATCTAAAACCCTTTGTTTTATTTTATAAGCCTATGTTGATAGGCGAAGACCCTACAAATGTTGAAGGGGTAATGAGAAAAATTAGAAGATTAGGCTCTTTTAAGCCATATGGGGCAGCCGTTAGTGCTATTGAAGTTGCATTATGGGATATAGCTGGAAAAGCTGCTAATTTGCCTATATACAAACTACTTGGCGGAAAAGTAAGAGATAGGGTTTTGGTATATAACGGAGGCATAAGATTTCCTTTAGATGGGGAAGATAGTCCTGAAAATTTTGCAAAAAATACATTAAGAATGAAAGAGCTAGATGAAGGTTTTTCTATTATTAAGCAGGGCATAGCTGTTCATGGAGAGTTTGCATCAAATTTTAAGGATTATTTTTATGGCGATTTGTATTGGGATGATAATAATACCATTGTCTATGATGATGATTCCCAGAAACCATGGGCTTTAAGTCAATATATTCCTAATGGAGCACAAATTACTGAAAAAGGATTTAACTATACTATTGACTGTATCAGAGCCATGAAAGAAGTTTTGGGAGATGAGGTTGGCCTAGCACTAGATCTTGGCCCAGGCATATTTCCAAGCGACGCACTAAAAATAGCAAAGGCTGTAGAAGATCTAAATATAATGTGGTTAGAGGATATGATTACTGGAGATTATACTCCATATGTATTAGCTGATTTATATAGAGATGTAACTGAGAACACATCGACTCCTATTCACACTGGCGAACAAATATACCTAAGGCATAATTTTAAAGATTTGATTGATAAAAGGGCTGTTAATGTTGTTGGTCCGGACCCACTAGATGTGGGTGGCATAGCAGAAACAAAATGGATTGCGGAATATGCTGATATGAATGGAATTATGATTGCTCCCCATGGAACTATAGATGGATTAATTGGATTGGCAGCACATGTTCAATTAGCAGCTACTTTACCAAAAAATTATATTGCTTTTGAGTATTCTGTTCCTTGCCATAAATGGTGGTACGAAATTATTGATGGCCTTCCAAATCCCATAGTAAAAAATAGTTATATAGATGTTTGGGATACCCCAGGTCTAGGAATTTCATTTAATGATGGAGCCAAAAAATATCTAAAAGAAGAAGATAAAGACTTTTTTGATTAAATTATCTTCGTTTCCTTTTCTTGAATACTTTCTTGTCGCCACCTTTGTTGGATAGCCTTTGAAGGGTCATTTCAATAGATTTCCAAATTTTTGAATCATTAGGTGTTATAAAACTTAAGGCCTCACCAACAGATCCAGCTCTTGCTGTCCTTCCAATTCTATGCACAAAGTCTTCAGGTGCTTGAGGTAAGTCATAATTTATTACATGCTCAATATGAGGAACGTCTATTCCTCTAGATGCAATATCAGTAGCAATCATGATTCTAAACTTTTCATCCCTAAAATTATCCATAATTCTGCTTCTCTTATTTTGCCTTAATCCACCATGAAGAGCAGTAGACTTAATGCCATCCTTTTTTAACCTTTTGGATAATTTTTCAGTACCATACTTTGTTTTTACAAAAACTAAAATCGAACCATCCCTTTTTTTAATTTGATTTGAAAGTTCTTTGAATTTATCTTTAGGAGAAACTTTAATTACATCTTGTTTAATATTAAAATTTAGCACTTCATTTTGCTGTATAGATATCCTTTGGGGGTTATTTGAATATTTAGATGATAATTTTATTATCTGGTTAGGTAGAGTTGCAGAAAACATCAACATCTGTTTTTTATTTTTAATGGTTTTAAGAATGTCTCTGACTTGAAATTCGAAGCCCATTTCTAGCATTTTGTCTGTCTCGTCTAAAACTACCAGATCGCAATTATTAATATTTAATGACCCTCTATCTAAATGATCATTTATTCTACCTGGAGTTCCAATAATTATTTGAGGAGATTTTTTAAGACTATTTGATTGAGTGTATATTCCCTCTCCGCCTATTAATAAAATACTTCTTATCTTCTCATGGTAACTAAGAATAATATTTACTACTGAGAATATTTGTTTAGCTAATTCTCTTGTGGGAGTAAGTATTAACCCTGAAGAGTTAGTATTGTTTTTAATTTTTTCAATTAAGGGCAACGCAAAGGCAAGAGTTTTACCTGAGCCAGTTTGGGCATTTGCCAAAATGTCTTGGCCTGATAATCCTGCAGGTATTGCTTTTGACTGAATTGGAGTAGGATTTTTAAAACCCAAACCCTCTAAAGCTTTTTGAGATTCATTTGATAAATCAAAGTTTGAAAAATTATTCATCTATTGAAAACTTTTCAACCATATTTTCATCTATATCAACACCTAGACCAGGTTTTTCTGGAACATACAAGTAGCTATCCTTAAATTTAAAAGAATCGGAGTCTTTGGTATCAATAGAGTATCTAATTGGATTTTCAGATTGATCAAATTCCATTATTGGCTCTTGTGAAAATTGATTAGGTGATGTGGATATAGGTAAGTTTGTGAAAGTCGAAGCAAGATGTAAAGAGGCAGCAATCATGATTGATGTTCCCCAGACATGAGGGTATACATGAATTCCATTTGCATATGCAAGCGACTGAACATGTTTAAATTCAGTTATCCCTCCTACATTTCCTACATCTGGCTGAGCAATATCAAATGCTTTATTATTAATAAAATCTTTAAATTGATATCTAGTCCTTAAGCTTTCACCTCCACTTATACGAACTTTTGAATACCTTACCAATTCTTTATAACCTTCAACATCTAACCCCATAATAGGCTCCTCAAAGAAAAATATATCCATTTCATGTAATTTATCAGACACATACTTGGCTGTTCTTAGGTCATATGCTTGATTAGCGTCCACAGATAGCATTGTATTGCTATTAAGTGAAGATTTTACTTTGCTTACCCTTTCTAAATCTTTATCAACTTTTAAAGCTCCTATTTTAATTTTCATTGCATTGAAGCCATTTTTCTCATACTTTTTTGCTTCTTTTATCCTCTCATCAACCTCATCATTAAAATTTTTTCTAGTATAGTAAAGACCTGTTGCGTACACATGAACTTTTTCTTTAACTTTGCCCCCCAAAAGAACTGAAACTGGGACTCCTAATTTTTTACCAGTTATGTCCCATAATGCAATATCAATAGCACTCATAGCACTTCCGCCAATTCCAGGATAAATTATTGGATTATTGAGTTCATCAAACATATCAGACCAAATTTTTTCTCTTTCAAGTGGATTTTTACCCATAACTGCCCTGTTAAACATATCCTTGAATAAACCAACACCACCCCATCCTTCTCCCCAACCATTTATACCTTCGTCTGTTTCAATTTTTACAAGTGTTGCAGATCTTTTATCATTCCCTCCATTTCCCCACCAAAAAGGTTCTTTTAATTTACCTTCAATTGAGTAAGTTTTTATATCCGTAATCTTCATAATTTAATCTCTCCATTTTGCAGAAAAAAATATTGGTTCCTTCTTGTTGCTAATAGAGTATTTAAGTGCATCTTTTAATATTGAAATATTTAAATTATTTTGCAAATAACCTTCTTGAATTGCATTGTAGTATTTATTAGTTGGCTTCCCTATTCCTGCAGAATTCATTTTGTAATAGAGAACACTTTCTTCATTATTGTCTATTATACAATTAAAGTATTCTTTTCTATAGATATTCGGAACCCCTTCATGTTTGTCTAAATTTCTTTCGTCTTGATTTGAGATCATAAAAATTACACCTTCAACTTTTGAATTTGAATCTTTTTCAATATCGGCAACAGATCTAAATATCAGTCTGTATCCATCCAATGTAATGGCCTTTATGAGCTTAAATTCTGGGCACCTAATTTTCATTTGCTTTAAATTAAGATTACTGCCGTAAGCAAAATAATATATATAGTCCATAAAAATATTGAGGTCTTTTAAATTAAAAAAATTATATTACAAAAACAAATAAATGAAAGTAAAATAAATTGTTTATAAAAACACCTGTTTTTTTTTCGGGAGTGATATATACTGCTTCCTGTTAATTAAATATAAAGGCGTTCCGCCTACTACTCACCCCCAATTTATTTTGGTTACTAAGGAGGTTGTTATGAGTTCAGGAAAAATTAAATGGTTTAATTCCACTAAAGGTTATGGCTTCATCGTTGATGATGAAAACAGCAAAGATGTGTTTGTACATATTTCTGCAATGAAATCTGCTGGAATTGAAAGTTTAGACGAAGGTGACGAAGTTACCTATGAAGTAGAAGAAAATAACGGCAAAACTAATGCTATTAATTTAGCAAAAAAATAAGACTAAGCCTGCTGTAATCTTTTTACAGGTTTTATATTAATGGGGTAATTGATTGCAGCAGAAGTAAATCCTAATAATACGCATATCCACCACACAGGATCATAAGATCCATAAATATCGTATAACCTTCCTCCTAACCAAGATCCTAAAAAAGATCCTATGTTATGAGAAAGTATTGTTATTCCAAAAAGCATAGTTACGTAACCTTGTCCAAATATGTCTGATATTATCCCATTAGTTAAAGGCACCGTTGAAAGCCATAAAATTCCTAATACTGATGCAAAAATTAAAACGGTTAGTTCATTTTTTGGCGAAATAATAAAAAATAAAAAAAGCAACGATCTCATACTGTATAAAACAGATAATAAATTTTTTTTAGATAACTTTGATCCTAAATAGCCAAATGATAAAGTCCCAATAATGTTGAACAAACCAATTAAAGATAAAGCCGATGCTCCTACCCAAGCCTGAAGATTATTGTCAGTTAAAAATGCAGGCAAATGCGTGCCAACAAATGTTACATGAAACCCACAAACAAAAAAGCCAGTTGTAAGAAGAATGTAGCTTTTATTTTTAGAAGCCTCCCTAAGAGAGTCAGTTAATGATTGAGAATTTTCTAAAATTCTATTTTCATCAATGTTTTCTGTTTTAGGTGATTTAGTTTTAAATGCTGGGGTATTTTTACTTATAAAAAAAGCAAATATAAAAATAGATGAAACAATAAATGCTGATATAAGTGTAGCCATTTGCCAATCATAATTTTGAATAATTGTATTAATAATTGGCACAACAACAAATTGTCCCAAGGATCCAGAGGCCATTATAATGCCTAGAAACAAGGATTTATTACTAGGAGAAACAGATTTACCTGTAACTGATAAAGCAATGCCTAATATTGCTGATGCACCTATTCCAAGCAATATTCTAGCTCCAAGCAAATCAAAATTAGTTTCAATATTTCCAAGCCAAACCCAACTAATAAGTTGAAGCAAGGATAAAATAGTCAAAGCTTTACCAGCACCAAATTTGTCAGCAAAACCACCAAAAATTGGAGCAAATAATCCAGAAAACAATACTCCTAGGCCGCCAGCTAAACTGAATAATTCACGTCCAGTATTCAATTTTTCACTCATAGGAAGCAGAAATAATCCCTGAGTATGATTAAGGCCTAGAGTAATAAAAACACATGAAGCTGCTGAAATTACTAACGTATATTGAGACAATCTTGTCATTTAAAGAGAGCAAATGAAGTTAATACTTGTATTGAAAATATTTAAATTAACATAGATAAAAAGCAAAGTTACTAAGAATAAAATAAATGAAAAAACTCTTAAACTTACCATAAAATTTTTATGTGATATGCCTGATTCATAAACAGAGATTCTATTTGCATAATTAAGAAAAAACTCAATTGCAATCCAAATTACTATAAAAGAAATTATCAAATTTAAAATTAACTCACTCATAAGTATTTTTCACTAACTTTAGGATTAAATGTAACTCTACTTAAGATTGAATTACCTGTATTTTTAAAGTGATGAGTACAATTTGGTGGCACAAGAATAAAATCCCCTTGCTTAATTGGGTATTCGATATCATCTACCCATACAATGCCTTCTCCACGCGTTATGAATACTTGATGCTCCCAATCATGTGAATGGTGTTTACTAGATTCGCCTGGAGCATGGTCATGATATAAAGAAACTACAGTAGGGACTCCATCATCCGAACCTAAAATAGGATTTGTGAAATTTTTAATATTTTTAATAACAGGTTTCATTAATATCCATTAATAATTTGGTAATAATTAGATGTTACAATATTTTTTTAATAAGGAAATAATGACCGAAAATACCTTTAAAAGCAAAAATGTTGATATAAACTACTTTTCCAATAATGTTGATAATAAAACAGCCATTCTGTTTATTCATGGTTGGCAAGGTGGATGGGAAGTTTGGAAAACTTTGATTGATGCATTTAGTGTGTATAAAATTTATGCTGTAGATCTTCCTGGTCACAATAAGAGCGGTCATCTAAAAAATTACGATATAAATACTTATACTTCTCCTATTCTTGAATTTGCAGAATCTCTAAAAGAGGAATTAGTAATCGTAGGGCATTCTTTAGGTGCTTCAATAGGGCTCCAAATTTCTTCAAAACTTGGATCCAAAATTACTCATCAGTTATTAGAAGATCCTCCATGGTTTTCAGAAGAAAAAGGCAAGATAATAAATAATGAATTATCAGATGAACTTATAAATAATCAAGTGATTAAATATCAAAATGGCAGTAATTTTTTTACAGAGCATAAACCGAGATGGCGAACTGTTCTTGACGCAATATATTCCTATCAAATTTTTGATCCTGAAATATTTAAAACAAACCCATTTTGGGGAGCTATTCGTGCTTCATTAGCTTTCCATCATGACATAAAAATTTGGCAGAATGCAGGGAATAATAATGATTGGGCTTGGCATGATGCGCCAGAGTTAGCAAAAAATGTTGATGCTAAAACCTATTTAGTGGGTGGAAATAATAAAAAGGGCGGAATAATGCTTGACGCAATAGCAAGTAAAGTTTCAAGTAATATTGGTGACTGTGAAATTTACAGGTTTGATACTGGCCATAATGTTAGATTTGAAAAGCCTAAAGAGTACTTTAATCTTCTTGCAAAGCTAATAGGATCATAAAAATAAATAGATATTCTAAATTAAATTGTGTCTTTTTTGGCAGATCGAATTTTAGATTTAATTTTATATCTCATGTAGGGTTTTATATAGTAATGTTTTACAAATGTATCTATTTGTGGGTACCCAACCTTCTTTCGATATCTATTTTCTACAGCTGTTACTGGACAAATCCAGCCTTGGCCGATAGCAGCATTTACAAACCAACTTAATAAAGGAATGCTAATATACCAAGGAGCTTTAATAATCATTACCGGAAGAGATGCAATAAATAAAATTATATATAAGTGATGAGAAATTATCACAGAGTATAACAATATGTAGTCAATAAGTTTTTTTTCTTGAGTACTCATTAAAAATGTATAATACAGATATTTTCAAATCTAACAAGAAAAATGAATCGTATAGTAATTATTGGGTCTGCAAATATTGATATCACACATAGAGGTGAAAGATTTCCCAGTAGGGGAGAAACACTATTTAGTGATTATTCATATATATCATTAGGTGGCAAAGGGTTAAATCAAGCTGTTGCAACTTCAAGGTTAAGTAAAAAAAAGAATGTAAAATTTATAGGTGTAGTAGGAAATGATGCATTTGGTGAAAAAATTAATAATGATTTGTTAAAAGAAAACATAGATATATCGGATTTAAAAATTATAAATGATGACATTACCGGTAACGCTATTATATATATAGGCTCGGGAAATAATAATCAGATAAGTGTTTACCCGGGAGCAAATTCCAAAAACGGAGATTCCGAAGTAAAAATTTTTTCTGAAATGGCAGATACAATATCTGTAGTTATGCTTCAACAAGAAATTCCAATTGAAACAAATTACAAGATATTAGAAATAGCTAGATCCAAAAATATTGTTACTATCCTAGATCCTGGACCACCAAGTAAAGATATTAACAATTTTGATAATTATTTAAATTTAGTCGATTTTTTAACGCCAAATAAGCATGAAGCAGAATTTATATTAGGAGAAAAAATTGAAGGTAATGAATTAGGAGCGGCCATAAAAATAAAAAATATGGGGCCAAAAAACGTAATTATTACACTCGGAAAACAAGGAATTGTTTTTTCAGGCAAAGAAAACTTTGTCTTGCCAGCATCTAAAGTCAATGCAGTTGATCCTGTGGGCAGCGGAGATTGTTTTAATGGCGCATTAGCTACTAAGATTTATCAAAATGCACCAATAAAAGAGGGCTTAGATTATGCTATACGTGCTTCCTCACTTAGTACATTAAAACAAGGAGCATCTCAATCATTTCCTTGCTTAGAGGATATTTAATTATTACGATTTGCCAACTAATTAACATTTATGAAATAAATAATTAATTAATTTGTTACGATTTTAGTACATTAAAGATTTATATTTAATTATGAAAAACCCATTTTTAAATAGGAGATTATTTAATGCTAAAACTTTTAACTTGGTTTACTGGAAGATCTAATAATTTTTTGAGTGAGAAATTATTACATGTAGAAGATGACTATTTTTTTAAATCAAAAGTGATTAGGAAAGAGCTTAACTCAATATCAAATTATTATTATTTTAATTAGTTCGACTCTAAATTTACCCCTTGGGGCTTTATAAATTTTATAAAGCCCCTTTTTACTTTGTATTTAATTATTTTTAGCCTTAAACTTAATATATGAGTAACAACAATAGACTTAAAGGTAAAACTGCATTAATTACTGGTGCTGGATCTGGCTTAGGTTACGAAACTAGTAAACTTTTTCTTTCAGAAGGCTCTTTTGTCTTTATGTGTGACATAAACCCTATTGATACAAGTGAGCTTGTTGAAAATGGTTTCGCAGATAAATTTATAACAGTTGAATTAGATGTTTCAGATAGCTTGGGCTGGGAAAAAACTTTATCAATAATTAATTCTAGTAATAAAAATATTAATGTACTTGTCAATAATGCAGCATTATCTAATCCTGAAACTAGGTGGGACCTAATTAATACTTCTGAGGAAATATGGGAACTCGCAATGAAAGTAAATTCGACGGGAGTATTTCTTGGAATGAAAAAAATAATTCCAGAAATGATTAAAAATAAAATCGGTTCAGTTATAAATGTATCCTCTATATTCGGCAAAGTTGGTAGCGAAATGGGTGCAGTTTATCATGCTGCTAAAGGATCTATAACTACACTTACTAAAGCAGCTGCAATTCAGTATGCATCCAATAATGTGAGAGTAAATTCTGTTCATCCTGGATTTTTAGAAACTAATATGACTAAGAAATTACACAATAAGCCTGGGGTGAGGGATAAAAGAAATGCATCTACTCCTTTAGGCAGAATTGGTGAGCCAATTGATGTAGCTTATGGAATTTTGTATTTAGCTTCAGATGAGAGCTCATGGGTTACTGGTTCTGAATTAGTTATTGACGGTGGTTATCTTGCTCAATAGGTCCAAGTTCTCAACTTTAAAAGAAGTAATGAATGCACCAGGGTTCTTCTTTGTGTGGATATTTATGTTTTCAGCATTAGGATTAGCTATTGCTGGGTCTATACTTTTATGGGTCTATGCAGGTTTTTCTCCAAGAAATACACCTATTATTGAATATAAAGGAGGTATTGAAATTGGTATTAATACGTTAAATAATTTCTCTGAAAAAAAAGAAATTCATAAATATAGATTTTCGGGTACTAAAGGACAAATTATAGATATTAATGTTGTGCTTGAGTCGGATATAAGATTTGGAACAAAGTTTTATATAGATAACCCAGAGCAAATGTTTGAAGTTTTAAGCAATACCACAACTGCTAATACTAACTTCTCTGCAAGTCAGAAAGAAGAAATAATCGGTAAAACCGATACTAAAACCTTTGCAGCTAATAAGAAAATATTACTAAAAGAAAATGCTACTTATACTTTAGCTATTGATTATGACTTTGAAAGACATTCTAATTATTATGATTTCGACTTCTTTTTTATGATTTGGGATCGCGAGAATCAAGAGTGGTTAAACAAATACCCAAAATATGGAATTAACCTAAAACAAAATAATTCATAAAGAACTTTATTTCTAGGTTTTTAATTATCTATCTAATTCACGTAATAAAATGTTTTCAGAATATGGGAATATTCCCTCTAGACCATTAAATCTATAAATTTCTAACGTTTTATCATAGTGATCTTCAGAAATAATTAAATCACCATTCCAGCAATTTAAATTTTGATAACCTTTTATTGTTTTTTCAAGATAATCAAATTCGGTATCAGGAAAGAACTCATTTGTAATTTCAGCAATTTTTAATGAATTTTCAGTTTGAGCAAATAATTTTGTTGTATGAAATATCTCTATAAATTTATGAAATTCCGGAGTCTCAATATATGTCTTCTTGCAAATTAAAGAACTAAAAGATAGAGGACCAATAATTTTACCAATTGACGCAACAGCCTCCCCTATCTTAGCCCTTGTTATTATATTTGGATCTTTTTCATCAAAGACGTTGTATGTAAGATCAGTTGATTGAGGAGCTTGAAGATGGATATAATCACCGTTGCCGTTTCTAAATTCATTCACCATTTCTTCTGGGCTTCCGGCATTTATTACATCAATTCTTGAATAATCTATATCCTTTTTGTAGCAAGCATATTTAAACATATAATTAGGTTGGATAGAATGATCAACAAGAACTTTAGAGCCTATAAGATCCTTCCATTCAAATTCATCATCTGAAATACCATCTCTTCTAACTAAATAAAAACCGTCAGTCTTATTTATTTCAGCAAAGTGAACAATATTTTTAGAATATTCGTTATTCCAACTTCCAGAAATTGATGTTTGTGCAATATCCATTTCATCATTCATTATCATTTCATAGACACTTTGATTATTCTCAGCAACAGAATAATTACAGTTAAAGCCATCTGAAATTGATTTCATAAAATTGGTATCTGAAGAACCTAAGTCCACTGTCAGTAATAAAGGTGTATAGAAAGCAGAATGCCTAGAAGCAACTAGCCTTATTGGTTTTTCCGTTAAGTTATCCATAATATAAAAGAAAGTACGATATTAACCTATGTTAAATCAAATTAAAAGCTTATATAAAAGTGGTATTTTAAGCTTAAAGTTAATATCTCCAGCTCCAAGAACCGTAACCAGGATTTCCTGGATCCTTGCCTAACAATTGCCTTACAGATGCTATTTCTCCTAAATGATTCCAATAGTGAAATGTCATCCTGCTGATATCAGTTCCAAAATTTATTTTTTCGTCATCTTTAACCCAAGTAATTTTTGATGAAAGATCTTCGTCAGATATTAGTTTAAGTGAATTTTTTACAGTTGCGACAGAATCTTCCCACAATTTAACTATATCTTTAAGGTCGGGAGTAGAATGAGGTTGTCCATTTCTATAGTTATTTGCCTCTTCAGGGATATTAATATTTTTTACTTTATTTGCTATTTCATAATTATAAACAGCCGAATGACCCATTAGCCAGCCAATACAATTTAAAGGAGGAAAAACTCTTTTAACATCGCTATCGCTTAAATCTATATAATAGTTTTCCATTTGATCTATAGATAATTCGTAGTGACCAGTTACTATATGTGATGACATAATACCTCCTAAAAATTAGATAACATTATTATAAATAATCCTAATATTAATACAAAAAATATATATAAAATTGATGAGCTTATTGAATTTTCATTATTAATTTTTCCATCTTCAGCTTTCCTGAAAATTCGAGAAATTGATATCATCATTGATGATATTGTTATAAAAATTAAAACTTTTGTTATTAATGACAAAATAATAGGAATTATTAATTGAATAAATTTATAGTATTAGCATTTTATCAGTTTATAGAAAGAAAAGATTTAACCGACGTTGAGTCCTTATTAAAAAAGAAATGTATTTTTTCTAAAATTAAGGGAACTATACTTTTATCTAGAGAAGGTATTAACGGGACTGTTTCGGGATCAAAAAAAGCTATTTCAGAATTAAGTTTATATTTCAAAGAAATTGGATATGAGAATTTAAATGAAAAATTATCATCGTCTCAGTTTTTACCATTCCCGAGATTAAAAGTTAGAATAAAAAATGAAATTGTTACATTTAAACAAGATTTAGATCTTAGAAAAAACAGGGGAGAATATATTGATGCTGAGAAGTGGAATGATTTAATAAGTGACCCAGAATTAATACTAGTAGATGTAAGAAATGACTTTGAGGTAGAGATGGGTTCATTTGAAAATTCAGTCAGTCCTGATACAAAAAATTTTACTGAATTTAAAAAATATGCAGATGAAAAATTATTAAAAAATAAAGACGCAAAAGTTGCGATGTTTTGCACAGGCGGAATACGTTGTGAAAAAGCAAGTTCTTATCTTGTTGGTGAAGGCATGAAAAATGTTTATCAACTTAAAGGAGGAATTTTAAGTTATTTGCAAAAAATTGATGAGAAAAAAAGTAAATGGAATGGTGAGTGTTTTGTTTTTGACAGAAGAGTATCACTTAAGGAAGGCCTCAAAGAAGGCAAATATTCAATTTGTTCAGGATGCAGAAATCCTATAAATGATACTGACAGGAAGTCAGAATTATTCGAAGAAGATGTTTCATGTAAAAAATGTTTTTATATAACATCAGATTCAAAAAAGAATGGCTTAAGAGAAAGAGCCAAGCAAACAAAATTAGCTAGAAAAAAAGGAAAAAAATATCCATACTTAGAAGTTTCAGCTGATGAATATTTTGAGTCAGGATTCTAGTATTAATTCTTTGCCTTTAGGGGTAATTTTATAACCATGATAATAAGCAACTAATTTTGCATCAGATAAATTTTTTATTTGATTTTTTATAGCAAGGCTTGGGTTAGGACTTGATATTTTGCCATTGTATTCATCGATACATCTTTCTATAATTTCTTCAGAATACATAAATTGCTTATTTAAAATTTTAAGAATAAAAATTTGAATTTCTTTATTTAATTTTTTAGTTTCCATAATTTATAAAAGATTTACTTTCCTGAAGAACTTTATCGCTATAATATTCAGCAGGGCAATTTTCTTCAATAATTTTAAATGTTCTTTTTGCGCCTGGATTCCAATATGCATCCCCCTCCATCATAGGGTCAGGAAACTCTGGATAATAATTTCTTGGAGGTAGTGTTTTTATAGATCTTGGAGTCAATGCTGTCACATCATGATTGTGACTAAGAATTATAGTTGTAAGTGCAGATACGCAGTTTTCAAGTTTTGTTTGATATTCTTCGTTGCTATTTGTAGAGCAAGAAAATATAAAAAAAGTAATAGATAAAAAGACTATAATTTTTTTAAAATCCATGGTCACTATATGCTTCTCCGTAATCAGGCAAACTAGATTTATTCTTAATATCATTGTCATCAATATTTGTAAAAATATAGGAAGCAATAAAAGAAATTATAAAAAATATTAATAAAATAAGTAAAATATTTTTTGGATTGATTAACACTCTATGCAGTAAAAGTAATACTTCCGGATTCAACTCTATCTTTCCATATGCTTCCAGTAGGGTATATATGTGATTCAAAGAATTCTTTTTTCATCTCAAGTCCCCAGCCATATACTTTAGGTGTTACATATCTTCCATCTTTTACTGAAACAGGAGTTGTGAATACATCATCTTGAAGAAAATTAAGATATTCTACTAGTTGGTTGTCTGAATTACTTGAAACTTTGATTTGGTCCCATAGAGAATAGTGAACTATCATGTTGCACAAACCTATTCCGCCGCCATGTGGGCAAACCGGGACATTATATTTTTTTGCTAATAATATTACTGCTATAACATCATTTACCCCTCCAAGCCTGCTAGCGTCTATCTGGCAAAAACCAATTGCGCCTGATTGAAGCATTTGTTTAAATATTACTGGTGATGGAACCTGCTCACCTGTTGCAACTTTTATTCCTAGTGGCTCTATTGCCTTTGCAATTTTTAGGTGTCCCTGGACATCATCTCTAGCAGTTGGCTCTTCAATCCAAGTTGGTTTAAATATTGCAAGTTTATTCATGTATTCAATTGCTTCATCAACTCCCCAAACTTGGTTACAATCAAGCATTAATTTTGCATCATATCCAATTTGATCTCTTATAAAAGCAAGTCTTTCAAGGTCATGATTAATATCTTGCCCGACTTTCATTTTAAAGCAATCGAATCCTTCTTCTTTCATTTCGTTAATAGTATCTTTTATCTGCTCGTCAGTAAGACCGAGCCACCCTGCTGTTGAGTATGCCTTAGGGCCTAATTCGGATAGTGAATTTTCAATATTATTATGATTTACCAAATTCTCATTTAACAAATCTTTTGCTTCTTCAGGAAGAATAGCATCTTTTAGATACCTCCAATCAATAGAGTCAATTATTGTTTGTGGGTCTAAATCTACTAAAAGCTTCCACAAAGGTTTTTTTTCAATTTTTGCCCAGCAATCCCACATTGAATTCATAACACATCCAAGTGCCATTCTATTAACTCCATCTGCCAGCCACCTTAGCTGATGATGGTCGTTAATCATTTTGTATAACTTACCTGGATTGGCAATAAATTCATTGAAATTATAGTTTTTTATAAGTTTTAATATGTCTTTAACTCCATATGCAATCCAGTCGTTTCCTGCCCCAGATGTGAAGCAAACAGAGTTTCCTAAAACTCCGTTAGATAACTCTATGGTTGTATAAACACAAGAATAATTTGGTTTTTTATGAAAGGGATCTGATCCTAAAAGTGAATCTGATGTAGGCACTCTGATATCAGAGACTTTTGTGCTAACTATATTCAAGGGCATTTACTCTATAGATGGTTCAAGTTTACTTAAAATTAATCTACAATTATTCACTGATTGCTCAACATCCTTACCTTGACAAAGAATAATCATATTTCCGTAGATAAAATAATCAAAATATTTAGCAAGATTACATGTTGAAGAGGCAACAACTAAAGAGTAACCCTTGCCATGGCCTGAATCACCACCACAAGTTCTAGCATCTTTAACCCCTTCTTTCCAAGTTGCATCTCCTTTAGTTAAAACTGCATCTTTTCCTATTCTTTCTGTAACCCACTCAACACCTATAGATTTAGCTTTTTCTTGATTCTCATAAAATCTAAGTTCGTAATCAATTGTTATTTTTTCCTTAGGAATTTTTAAAAAGCCATAATATGCAGACTTAGCATCGGGAAGATCATTTACTTTATAAGTTTTATTTTTTTTGAAGCCCAAAGCTGTAATATCTTCAAGGGCAAGATTTTTATCAGGATTTGATATTTTTTCTATATTTGCGCCAGGAAGATCATCTTGCTGAGATCCGCAACCAAATAAGAAAATAGATGATAGTAAAATAGTCAGAAATGTAAATTTAATTGTTTTCATAATAAATAGTTCCGTTGTTATATGTAATTATTACATATATTATTTTTAACTTACTAATTTAACTATGAAAATTTAAAAACTTACTTTATATTAGTAAACATGACTAATGATCCATCTCAAGAAAATAAATCCAAAGAAAGAAAAGAGAAGAGGATTGCAAACTGGTTTAGGTCAAGATTTGTAACTGGCATATTTGTTTTTTTTCCTTTAGCTGTCACATATTTTATTTTAACTTTTGCTTTTAATTTAATTGATGGGATTTTTAGGCCTTACATTGAAACATTATTTAACAGGACCCTTCCAGGGATAAGCTTTATTTTAATAATAATTATAGTTTTGGTTTTAGGTATTTTTGCAAATTACGCATCTGCTAGAAGACGTTTTGGATGGATTGAAACAATATTAAAAAAGATACCTGTTGTTGGCGCAACTTATACAACATCCAAAGAAATTGCAGGTGCTTTTAGAGGATCTGGGGGTGGTGATTTTGGAACTGTTGTTGCTATTGAATACCCTAAGGATGGAGTATGGACAATTGGTTTTTTAACAAAGGTTGTTGATTTTGAAAATGAAAATAAACATGGAATTGTTTATATGCCTTCAACTCCTGTTCCTAATACTGGCTGGATGGTGATAATACCTACAGACAAAATAAGATATTTAGATATTTCTGCAGATAAAGCAATGAAATTTATAATTGGCGGAGGAATAGGTAGCCCTGGCTTTATAGATTGGGCTGGAAGGGAAAAAATAGAGGAATCTAATTAAAATTCAAAGTTTGTTTCAAATTCAACTTTACCAACTGAGTTTGTTTCAGCTTTAAATAAAGAACCTCCCAAGTAAGTTCCTGATTGAACGTTAGCTAAAGCATCTGGGGTAGCTGCAGAAGTAATATAAAGATCAGTTAAATCTTTTCCTCCAAACATGCAGCTAGAAGTTTGGTAAGCATCAACATCAATTTTATCTACAACCTTGGCATCAGGATCAATTTTTATAACGCCAGAACCTCCCCACAAAGCAGACCAAACATAACCCTCCGAATCAACCGTCATTCCATCTGGAGCACCATCCTCATCATGAATAAACCAGTCTTCAGCTGGACCAATTTCATGTGTTGAATCATCATATTTATGTCTTACAATAGATTTTTTACTAGGATCTGAATGGTAGAAGTACTGCAGGTTAGGTGAAAACCCCATTCCATTTGAACAACCATGATTTTCAGAAACAATATCAATTTTGCCATCTGGATAGAAACGATATAATTTGCCATATTTTTCAAAGCCATGAATTTGATAAGGATAAAAAGTTCCGGCTAGGAAAGAGCCGTCAGGAGCAGCAATACAATCATTAAATTGAAGTTTTTCACCTTTATAAGTACCTTGGTGTATCCATCTTTTTTTTCTATCAGACTCCCACAAGAGTACGCCATTCCAAGTTCCTAATGTAAGTCCCCCAAATGAATTTTTTGAAAAACCACCAACGTAAATTCCATTGTAAATCGTATGATTTGTGTTTGTTTCTGGATCATACTTAAACAGTCTCCCAGATCTTATATCAGCCCAATATAAAACCTGATTTTCTTCATCCCATAAAGGTCCTTCTCCAACATTAGCTTGCTCATCTATAATTTTTGAAACATAATTCATAAGCCAATTCTAACAATGACTATAAAACTAGCCAAGTTGTTTAATTATAAAAATATAAGTTAAAATTGCTTTTTGGATTATTTAGGAGATTAAAAATGACAGAAAGAAAAAAAATTACCCTTCCTGTTCTAAGAAACAGAAAAAGAAATAATAAGAAAATTTCTTGGCTAACTGCTTATGATTTTGCTACAGCAAGATTTGCAGACGAAGCTGGAATAGATATGATTCTTGTTGGTGATTCTGGTGGAATGACAATGATGGGCAAGGAGTCAACAATTTCAGTAACCATGCAGGATATGATTATGTTCACGACTTCTGTTGTAAAAGGCTCTAAGCATTGCTTTATTGTGGGAGATCTTCCATATATGTCATATCAAATTAGTGATGAAGAAGCAGTAAGAAATGCTGGGAAATTAATGGCTATTGGTTGCGATGCAGTTAAGCTTGAAGGTGGTAAAGAAATGGCGCCAAGAATTACTGCTATATCTAATGCGGGTATTCCGGTTGTTTCACATTTAGGACTTACCCCTCAGAGCTTAGCTCAAATAGGTGGTTATAGAATCCAAGGCAGAAGCTTGGCATCATTTAAAAAATTATTAAATGATATTGTTGCTGTTGAAGATGCGGGCGCAGTATTTCATTTACTTGAATGTGTCCCTGAAGAAGTAACTGCAGAACTTTATAAGCATGTTAAAAACCCTTTATATGGAATTGGTTCTGGAAGAAATGTTGATGGTCAATTAGTAATATCGCATGACATGCTTGGATTATTTGTTGGTGACGTTGATCCTAAATTTGTAAAAAAATATGCTGATTTATCTTCAATAATTAAAGATGCATTTAAAAATTATAAGGATGACATTGAAAATAACTTATTTCCTGAAGAAAAACACCTTTATTCAATTGAAGGAGAAGACCTTCAACAAATAGTTGATCATAGTAATAAAAATTTAAAAGATTGAACTTTGAATTTTCAAATCCTTTAAGAATTAATGAACTTTTTAGGCCAATACTACAATTCTTGGTATTTCAAAATGATCCTAAAGATATAAGTAATATAAAAAAAGATGTAATTAGGAGAATTAAAAATACCTATAAAAAATATGATCCAAAAAATAACATTCTTGATAGAAACAACATAGATATTCAAGTTGAAAAGATATTTGAAGAATCACTAGATTTGTTAATTTCAAATAAATTAATAAATCTAGAGTACCTTAAATTGGATGTTGAAATTATTGATAAAAAGGTTGTAGCTAAAAGTGATCCTTTATTTTACTTAACTGATAAAGCTAAAATTCATATTCAAAGTGAAGAATCCATTAAATTTATTAACGCTAAAGGTGAAACTTTGTATATACTTGATTTCCTTCCCTAATGAAAATTATAAATATGTGCTGTTATAATTTCTTTTGGAAACAATAAACTAAGGGGGAGTGGTGAAATGGCAGACACGCATGCCTTAGGAGCATGTGCCGCAAGGCGTGAAGGTTCGACTCCTTTCTCCCCCACCACTTATGGATAAAAAATATATAAGAAATTTTTCAATCATTGCTCATATTGATCATGGCAAATCAACTTTAGCTGACAGGCTTATTGATATTTCTTTGGGCAAAAAAAAAGGTGCTTCCGAAGATCAGTTGCTTGATACTATGGATCTCGAAAAAGAGAGAGGAATTACTATTAAGGCACAAGCAATGAGGTTAAATTATAAGTCAAGATCGTCTGAATATCAGTTAAATTTAATTGATACTCCAGGTCATGTTGATTTTAATTATGAAGTATCAAGATCTCTTGCAGCATGCGAAGGCGCTTTATTATTAATAGACTGTACGCAAGGCATTCAGGCACAAACTTTAGCTAATGTGTATCTAGCAATTGAACAAGATGTGGTTATTATCCCTGTACTAAATAAAATTGATTCGCCAAATGCTCAGGTAGAAAGAGTAATTAGTGAAATTAATTCATCCCTTGGTTTTAGTGAAAAAGAAATATTAAAAGTTTCAGCTAAAACTGGCGAAGGAGTAGAAAATTTAATTGAACAAATAATTAGTAAAATTCCACCACCTTCAGGAGATAATTCTAATTCATTGCAAGCTTTAGTTTTTGATTCAAAATATGATCAATTTAAAGGAGTTATAGCTTATGTAAGAGTAGTAAACGGAGACATTAATAAGAATGAAAATTTGATTCTTATGTCTACAAAAAAAATTGCAGAAGCTAATGAAGTAGGAATTTTTGAACCAAATCTTAATGAAATAGATAAATTAAATACCGGAGAAGTTGGATATGTTGCAACAGGATTAAAAAATGTCTCAGATTGCAGGGTTGGAGAAACATTAACAACAAAAGAAAACCCATCTAAAGAATCTTTAAAAGGGTATGAGTCTTCAAAGCCAATGGTATACAGCGGACTTTACCCAACAGATGGAGATGATTATGCGGATTTAAGAGATGCTTTAGGAAAATTACAGTTAAATGATGCATCATTAATTTTTGAACCAGAAAGTTCTGGGGCACTTGGTTTTGGTTTTAGATGTGGTTTTTTGGGCCTTCTGCATATGGATATTATTCAAGAGCGTTTAGAGAGAGAGTATGATCTTGATTTAATTGTTACTGCTCCAACAGTTAAGTACACAGTAGAAACAATTTCTGGAAAAATTGTAGAAGTTGATGATCCTTCAAAGTGGCCAGAAGATGAAAAGATTAAAAGAGTACTTGAGCCCTTTGTTGATTTATCAATAGTATGTCCTTCTAATTTTATAGGTCCAGTAATTGACATAATAGTAAAAAAAAGAGGTGAATATAGAAAAATGGAGTGGCTTCAAGCCGGTGGAGAAAACTTAGAAGCAGATAATCAAAGAGTATTGTTAGAGTTTAATATGCCTTTAGCAGAAATATTAACCGATTTTCATAGTCAATTAAAATCTTCCACAAAAGGGTATGCTTCTATGGACTATCAACTCACTGACCCCAAAGATGAAAAATTAGTTAAATTACAAATTCTTGTAAATGAAGAGAAAGTAGATGCACTTTCTATAATAGTTCATTCAGAAAACTCCTTGCCAGTTGGTAGGCAATTAGTATCAAAATTAAAAGATCTTATCCCAAGACAAATGTTTGATATACCTATTCAGGCTGCAGTAGGAAGTAAAATTATATCTAGAGAAACTGTTAAGGCCCTAAGAAAAAATGTAACAGCTAAATGTTATGGTGGAGATATCTCAAGAAAAAGAAAATTATTACAAAAACAAGCTGAAGGAAAGAAAAGAATGAAAAGGCTTGGTTCAGTAGAAGTCCCTCAAGAAGCTTTTATGGCTGTGTTAAAAAATGAAGCAAAAAAATAACAGGAAGCCAAAATTAGGACAACATTTTTTAATAGATCACAGATATAAAAATTTAATAATTGATAATGTTAATAATTTAGGAATTAAGAATATTTTAGAAATTGGACCGGGTGCAGGGGCAATAACATCAGAATTAGTTAAATATTCAATAAACTTTTTAGGTTTAGAGTTAGATAGAAAATTATATTTAGATTTAAAAAATAAATATAAGGATAATAATGTTGATTTTTTAAATTTGGATGCTGGAAAGATGAATACGGAAAAATATGATTTTTTTCAAGAAAAGTACATATTAGTGGGGAATTTGCCATATTATTCCGCAAACATGATAGTAAGAAATTTTATTACTACAACCTTTAAGCCAAAGTATTTAATTATTATGATTCAAAAAGAAGTTGCAGAAAATTATTTATCACAAGTGCCTAATATGAAATTTATTGGACATACAATCCAAATATATACAAAAGTTAAAAAAATTACTGATGTTCCAAAAGAAGCTTTTAATCCAGAACCTAATGTAAATTCTTCAATTATATTATTAGAAACCAAAAAAGATAATGAAATAATTGAGTACCCTGAAAAATTATTAAGCTTTATAAAGAAGGGTTTTTCATCCCAAAGAAAAACATTGGTTAATTCATTATCATTATCCTTAAAAATAGATAAGGATTTATTAAATAAAGAATTAATAAATATAAATATTAATCCTAAGCTAAGGCCAGGGAATTTAGAAATTCATGATTGGAAAAAAATTTTTAATACAATAAGTAAACTATGAAAATATATTCTTATGCAAAAATAAATTTAATAATTGAAATCCTAGGTAAATTTGAAAATGGATATCATAATCTAAAAGGTATATATCAAAACATTAACCTAAAAGATGAAATTAATATTAACGAATCAGACCACGATTCAGTATTATTAAGTGATTCCTCGATATCTGAAAAAAATAATATTGTTTACAAAGCAATTAAGAGTTTTAAGAGCACTTATAACTTAAGTAGTTCATTTGAAATAATAATTAATAAAAAAATACCTATTTCATCTGGTCTTGGAGGAGGCTCTAGTAATGCTTCTTCTGTAATAATGGCAATCAATAATATTCTCAAATTAAATATTCCACTTGAAGAATTGTCCTTATTTTCTTCAAAATTAGGATCAGACCTCCCTTTTTTCTTTAAAGGCGGAACATGTTTAATAAAAGGATATGGTGAAAATGTTTATAAACTAAATGACGTAAGAAATAGGTATTTATATTTATACGATTCTAAAATCTCAATAGATAATAAAACGCAGTCTATGTTTAATTCATTGGATTCTAGTGATTTCACAGATGGGAAATTAACAGAAAAAATTAAAGGAAAAATACAAAGTAATGAATACTTGGACCCTGAAGATTTTTTTAATTGCTTTCAAGTAAAAGCTTTAAATAAATTTCCTGATTTAAGAAAAAAATATTATCAAATGGTAGAAATATTTGGTAATTGCTTCCTTACGGGTGCAGGCATGACTCTGATTTCTATGAGTGATCAAAATATAAATTATGATGAATTTCAAAGATTTTCAACTATTAATAAAGGATTTGATATTGATAATTAGTGTTTTTTTAGTTTCAACATTTTATAGTTCAATATTGACTGCATATTCAGCTATTGTTTTAACTAAAACATCATCACATATATATAATTATTTCCTAAATAAAGATGTTTCGATATTAAAAATATATGTATTTGCGGTTCTTGTTATTAATTTAACAACTTTAATTTTATTTATTTTATTGGGTTTTGGTTATTTGTTTTTTACTGATAATTTAGTAAATGGTTTTATTTATTACCTTTTATTAGCTCTTTCATTTCCTTTTATTTATCTAATATTCCTTTTACTTAGAGGAGCTAATTTAAATAAACATAAAATTGGAAATCTGCTCTTTTATTCTTTAATAACTTGCTTTCTTTTACCGCAATTAATTGAGAGAACTATCAGTTAACTTCTAGTGCTATTTTCACTAAACCTTCAGAATGACTAGTGTACATATCAAAAGCTTCTTGGGCATTAAGCCAAGACATGTTGTGTGTTTTTAACTTTCCAGGATCAAGCAATCCATTCTTTTTTAATTCTATCATCTCTTTTATTTCTTTTAGTGGTGTAGATGTGCCAGCAATTAATGTTGAAATAATAGTGCAATTCTTTGATAAGAAATTATTTTGACTAAATGGAATTAAATCTTCTGATGTTAAGCCAAAGCAAATCACTGTGCCTTCCTTTTTTACTATTTCTATACACGAATTTAGCCCTTCTGGTCTACCAGTGGCCTCAACAACAATATCAGCCATTTCGCCATTAGTAATATCGGAAATGCTTTCAATTAGGTTAGAAGTATCAGGATTAACAGAGTGAGTAACACCTAAATTTGATGAAATATCTAATCTTGATTGATTAATATCTATTCCAATTATCTTATTAGCACTCTGCATAGCTGCAATCATTGAAAATGACATACCAATGCCACCTTGACCTAAAACGGCTACACATTTATTCGATGCATCACCCCATTTTTTACTTGCATATAAAGCGGTTCCGCTATGTTGACACATTACCCATTCATCTAAAGGTCCTTCATTTGGTAATTTGATAAATCTACTTTCATTTAATGTTAGATATTCTTGTAATCCATTATCAGCTGTAGGAACTGCTAATACCCTATCACCTTGTTTAAATAAGTTTGATTTAGAACGGTATATTTCTCCAACTACTTCATGACACGGAGTACCTAATTCTAGTGGATAAGAATCCTTAGGAAGATCTTTATCAAACTCTCTTCTAATATCAGTGCCACAAATTGAGACAACTTTCACTTTTAATAAACATTCGCCTTCTCTTGGCTCTATGACATCAGACTCAGTAAATTCTATTTTTCTTCTACCTGTTAATCTTGCGACTTTCATTATTAACTTTTTTGTTTATGATACGGTACGATAACTAAAGGAATAAATTCAGTCAAATGATTCAGAAAGAACTTAAAGATACACTCAAATTATTATCACCATCAGGCTCTATAGTTTCTTTGGATATAGAAACAACTGGTTTAAGTCCAGACAAAGATATGATTATTGAGATTGGGGCAACTAAGCTAAACATTGAAGAAGAGACTTACGAATATTTTTCAGAATTAATTAATCCTGGCATAGATATAAGTGAGTTTATTACTGATCTTACAGGAATAAGAACCGAAGATGTTAAACACTCTCCAGCAGTAGATGAATTAAAAAAAGAATTCACAAACTTTTATAGTAATGAAAAAGGCCAGCAACATTTAATAATTGCTCATAATGCTAACTTTGATATTGAATTTTTGAAAAAAAATGGATTTTTATTTAATGGAGTAATAATAGATACATATGACTTAGTTTTTGTTTTGCTAGATAAAGCTGAGTATAACCTACAGGCTTTATCAAACCGATTTAACATAAACGTTGAAAATTTTCATAGAGCTAAGGATGATTCTTCTGCAACATTATCAATTTTTATCGAGCTTTTAAAAATACAAGCAAATTCAGGAGTAATAAATACTAAATTTAAAAATATAAATATAAATGAAGAAAATGGCATTAAATTTGCCCCTAAATATTTATCAGATTGTATTAAAGAGTCAAAATTATCAACTCTTAATCATAAAAGTTCTCTTAAAAAAAATATAAAAAAATCTCTAAAACAAAATATTGAATTTCCTAAAAATTGTGAAAATTTTTTTAGTTTAGGCGGTATTGGTAAATATATTAAAAATTATGAGAAAAGGCCGAATCAAATTCAAATAGCGCAGTTCATCGAAAGAAACTTAATAAAATCTAAAATTAATCTGGTTGAGGCAACCCCAGGAACAGGTAAGACACTTGGGTATTTAGTTCCTATAGTTATTGATATATTAAAAAATAAATCTAAAGCTGTCATAGCTACCAACACTATTGCTCTTCAAGATCAAATAATAAATAAAGATTGGGGCCTGATAAAGAACTACTTAGAAGATTCAGGGAATTTAGATAGTGTAAAAATATCAATTCTTAAAGGAAGGAAGAATTATGTATGCAAAGAAATATTAACTGAATATGAACCAGTTAATTTTAGTGAAGCAAGAGTTTTATTCAAACTGATTAAGTGGACAGAATATACAAAGTCAGGGGACGTGAGTGAAGTTGATTTAAAAAATGATCATTATGTATTTTCTAAATTTTCTTCTGCTAATGAATCTTGTATAAAAAAATGTAATAAATGCTACATTGATACCGCAAGGAAAGAAGCCGAAAAATCAAATATATTACTTATTAATCATTCGCTAGCAATGTCAACATCTTTTACAGACAGAAGTCTCTTAAAAGATTCAGATTATCTTGTAATAGATGAAGCGCACGAATTGCTAAATGTTGCTACGGATTCATTTACAAAGAGGGTCAATTTAAACACATTACTAAATCTGAATAAAGCAATAAATAGTTATATAAAAAAAATAGATAGTAAAGATTTAAATGAAGATAGAATTTTAGTTAATTTTATAGATAAAATAAATAATTTAATTTTAAAGTTAGATGATTTAAACGAGTTAGTAATTAATAGTATCGATAATACTAGAAGTTACGGGAAATTAATTTATGATGATAATTTTGTTAATTCTTCTATTGAAATAACTGATATTTATAATTTCTTAAAAGAAATATCTTCGGAAAAATTATTTGAGAATATTTACTCAAAATATCAAAATAATAATATATACAAAAATATAACAAATTCAATTAAGTTATTTGAGGATGAAATAATTAAATTAATATCAATTTTGTCTTTAGAAGATATAAATATGGTTACTTGGTTTGAAATTAAAAATCAAGATAATTTTGAAATTATAAGCGCACCAATTTCAGTCAAAGATGAATTAAAAGAAACAATATTTCAAGATCAAGATAGTGTTCTTCTTACAGGAGCTACACTTACTTCTTTTAATTCTCCTGAGGAATTCTGTAATCAAATTGGAATAGATTATTTAGATGAGTATAGAATATTTGATTCTGAATTTGATTATCAAAGAAATGTTCTTTTTTATGTACCTAAAGATATGCCAGAGCCCAATGATGATTTATACACCAATAACTTATCTGAATTAGTAATAAATATTGCTGAAAAAAATAAGGGAAAAATTTTAGTCCTTTTTACATCATACTCATCTTTAAATAGTGTCAGGAAAAGGCTAAAGGAATCTCAAATAAGAAATAAAATAATTTCACAAGGGGTTGATGGTAGGGCAGCAAGAGTTATTAGTAAATTTAAAAATGAAGGATCTATCTTATTAGCTACTGGCCCCGTTTGGCAGGGCATTGATTTTGGATTTGATGTTGAAATTAAAGTCTTAGTAATTTCAAAATTACCATTTTCAGTTCCAAATGACCCATTAATAAATGCAAGAAGCATGAAGTATATTGATCCTTTTAATGAATTTTTAGTTCCTGATGCGGTTAGAAGATTTAAGCAGGGTATAGGAAGGCTTATAAGATCAAATAAAGATTTTGGTTCAATTGTATGTGCAGATAGTAGAATAATTAATAAGAACTATGGAGAAAGCTTTTTAAATTGTCTACCTGGGTATAGCTATAATGAAGATTTGATTAGGGAATCAGGAGATTATATAAAAAATTGGATTGACAGTCATGAATAAAACATCAATTTGTGATTCCAAATTTATAAACTTAGAGTCAACCTTAGATGGAGGCCAAGCTTTTAGATGGCATAGAAATGGAGATCATTATAGAGGGGTAATTGGAAACAAAGTTTATATAATATCTAATGAAAATAACTTAATTTATTTGAACTCTTTAAATTTTCGAATGAATGAAAAAGATCTAAAAAAAATCAAGAAATATTTAGGATTAGATTTTAATCTTGAAGAATTTAAGAATATTTATAAAAACGATCATTATATATATAAATTAATTAACCAAAATTGCGGATTAAGGATATTAAAACAAGATCCATGGGAAACCATAGTATCCTTTATAACTTCAAGTGTGTCTAATATTTTAAAAATTAAAAAAAATATTAATGATTTATGTATTTTTAATGGAAAAAAAATAGGAGATGGAAAATTTGATTATGTTTTTCCTACCGATAGAGAACTTATTGAAATAGGTGAAAAAAATTTAAGAAAGTTAGGTTTTGGTTTTAGATCCCCATACTTAATAGATGCAGCAAATAAAAGTATAAATAAAGAAATTAGCACAGTAAAAAATAATGATAGCTATGATAATAAATTAAACGAACTTATAAAAATTAAAGGCGTTGGAAAGAAAGTGGCAGATTGTATTATGACATATGGATTTGAAAGGAGAGATGTATTTCCAGTTGATAGATGGGTCAGAAGGGGTCTTATTAATAATTTAGGATATAACAACAAATTATCCAATGATAAATTATCCGTATTAGCTCAAAAAAAATATAAAAATGATTCTGCGTATATACAGCAATATATTTTTTATGGAGAAAAAACTAGATAATTAATTTTTTTATAAAATCTTCTTCGTCTTTTACTGAAATTAATTGATTATTGAATTTTGAAATTTCTAATTTTAGTAATAAATTTGCTATTTCCTTTGCATCCTTGAAACCTAATTTT
>MDTG01028457.1_pt1 | contig 39148 bp, 37 predicted proteins | sample 811421 | NCBI WGS metagenome assembly MDTG01 (sample SAMN05326645, study PRJNA326480) | marine metagenome | isolation source: seawater | place: Pacific Ocean: South East | collected 2011 | reverse complement strand
TTTTATATTTGCAGCCCTTAAAAACAAGTATAATGTACGCAATTGTAGAGATAGCAGGGCTTCAATACAAAGTTGAGAAAGACCAACGCTTGTACGTTAACCGCTTGAATGTTGAGGCAGGGAAGAAAGTTAAATTCGACCGTGTACTTCTCATTGAAGATAAAGGTGATGTAAAGGTTGGCGCCCCAGTTATAGACGGAGCTAAAGTAGATGCTACCGTAAATGGCGAAGTGAAAGGCGATAAAGTTCTTGTATTCAAGAAGAAGCGTCGTAAAGGTTACCAGAAGATGAACGGTCACCGTCAAATGTTCACTTCAATCACTATTAATAAAATTACTGCCAAAGCTCCAGCTAAGAAAGCTGCAACAAAAACAACTGAAGAAAAGGAAGCAGCTCCTAAGAAAACAGCAGCTAAAAAGGCAGCCCCTAAGAAAACAGCAGCTAAAAAGGCAGCTCCTAAGAAAACAGCAGCTAAAAAGGCAGCCCCTAAGAAAACAACAGTTAAAAAGGCGGCTCCTAAGAAAACAGCGGCGAAAAAAGCAGGAAAATAATTAAGATATGGCTCACAAGAAAGGTGTCGGTAGTTCGAAAAATGGACGCGAATCAGCAAGTAAACGATTGGGTATCAAAATCTTTGGTGGCCAAGAAGCAATCGCAGGAAATATCATCGTACGTCAGCGTGGTACAAAACACAATGCTGGTGAGAATGTAGGTATCGGTAAAGACCACACCTTATTCGCTCTAGTTGACGGTAAAGTGGAGTTCCGCAAGAAAAAAGACAACAAGAGCTACGTTAGCGTTATCCCTAACGCTTAATAGCAACATTGTTTAGACTCAAGTTAAGAGCTGTGCCTTTGGTGCGGCTCTTTTTATTTCCAAGTCTTTTGCAAAAAGGCTCCGAATTCGTTCAAGGTTTGGTCTAAAGAACGATACGGATGAACAGTAGCTCCGGTCGAACCGTCGTATTTAATCTTAGAGAAAAGCATTATGCGCATCTGGGGCGTGAAAAATTTTCCAATTAGGGGCGCTTTTCGAAGAAAACCAAGGAAGCGCAGACGCTCAAGCCAAGGATCGGCATTGAGACGTTTTAAGTTTTTTTGTGCTCCAACCGCAGCAGCCATTCTATCAACAAGTTCATAGAAGGGCACATTTTCAGCTACGGCTACCAATGGTTCTTCCAATCTCTCAATATGAGCCCTAACAACAATCGCAGCAACATCGCGAACGTCGACTAGGCCGGTTGACCCATCTGTGGATATCGGTAGTTTCCCATCGACAATACGAGCCCACAATTCCTGAGGCGCTTTGTCCTTTGGCCCCATACCCAAAATAACCCCCGGTCGTAAGATGGAGATCGAAAGACCTGCAGCCTGAGCAGCCCAAACCCTTAGTTCACTGGCAATTTTACCCAAAGCGTAGTTGGATAACAATACTTCTGACCGATTTGGGTGAAAGTGTTCTGGCCCAAGAACCTCCTCTTCACCCAATGAAACGGTGCCGCCCATAACTGCTATTGAACTTACATGAGTAAAGTGTTTCACCTTAAGCATTTCAGCTAAAAGAAGCATCTCATTAGTGAGCTCTTCATTTGATGTTCCTTTGGCAGTGGATGGACTCACATTGATTATTGCAGCCGCATGGATAATGGTGCTAGGAAGTGCGCGGTTACTTATAGCGCAACATTCCTCAATGGCATTTTTTGTATAATGTGCATCAGAAAGATCACAATTTAACCAAAGCACACTTGAAGCCTGCGTAATGGCGGCTGGTTTTAATTCCAAAAACTCTTCCACCATGCGAATCTGAGCCATCGAAGAAGATAATCGACGTGCACATAGAATGGTCCCCTTATGTCCTTCTGAAGATAAATGACCGAGAAGTTCAGCAAGCACGAAAGCCCCTAATTGACCAGTTGCGCCAGTAATAAACAAAGTGTCTGAGGAATCCATTGGGAATGTATGCTGTCGTGAATGTAGTGGTTATTACTTTTGCAAGAGAATTCTTTAAGCATGAAAAAATCAGATATCCTCAAGGCACTCGAAAAAGTGAGCACCACAAAAGCAGAAAATATTGTCACTGCTGACCTGGTGCGCAATATTCAAGTTTTTGGTGACGAGGTAATAGTTGATGCCGAGAGCATCAGCCCAACCCTTCAGGCGAAAAAGAAGCTGGAGGTAGATATCATGAAGGCCATCCATGACGAAGTGAATGTCAAGGCAAAAGTGGTTGTGAATATAACCGTGAGTGAAAAGGCCAAAGAAGAAGCGAGCAATGTAATTAAAGGAGCACCTATCCCAGGTGTTCAGAACATCATTGCTATTGCATCAGGAAAGGGCGGTGTTGGGAAAAGCACCGTTACCGCAAATTTGGCCATTGCATTAAAAAAGATGGATTTTAAAGTCGGATTAATTGATGCTGATATCTACGGTCCTTCAGCTCCCCTAATGTTTGATCTCCAGCACGCCAAGCCGATGACTGTTAATGTCGACGGTAAGAATAAGATGGGGCCTGTCGACGGATATGGAATAAAAATCATGTCCATAGGGTTCTTTGCTAATATGGATCAGGCGGTTGTTTGGCGTGGAGCCATGGCAACGAAGGCGCTGGCGCAGATGATTCACGATACACATTGGGGTGAATTGGACTTTTTATTGATTGATTTGCCACCGGGTACTGGCGATATACACCTGAGTATGGTTCAAAATGTTCCTGTAACAGGGGCTGCTATCGTTAGTACACCGCAAAAGGTAGCATTAGCCGATTGCAGAAAGGGAGTAGCCATGTTCCAAATGGACCAAATCAATGTTCCTGTATTGGGGATTTTAGAGAACATGAGCTATTTCACACCACCTGAATTACCAGAAAATAAATACTATTTATTTGGCAAAGAGGGCGCAAGAAACATGGCGATGTCGTTGGATGTTCCTTTTTTAGGTGAATTACCTTTAATTCAAAGCATTCGAGAGGCAGGTGATATAGGTCGTCCTGCTGCACTTCAAGAGGGAACAAATATTCCGTTGGCTTTTGAGGAAATCGCTCGTAATATTGTAAGAGAAGTTGCGAAGCGCAACGAAAACTTGCCACCAACCGAAATTGTCCGCATCAAAACCATGGCCGGATGTTCAACAAAATGATACAATAAGTGAGTACGCTAACAGAAAAAATCGAAAAAGCTCTAGATGAGATTCGCCCGTTTCTTGCCAATGATGGCGGAAATGTAAGTCTAGTCAATATTGATGGCACAACCGTGGAAGTAAAGTTCCACGGTGCTTGTGTTGGTTGTAATGTGAGCGACTTCACCTTGAAAGGTGGTATAGAAACCACCATTAAAAAATATGCGCCTGAAATTGAGCGCGTCATAGCCATCCAGGCTTAAACCACTATTGATTATGCTGCAAATCCAGCGCATCAGACAACAACCGGAAGCAATCATCGGAGGATTGAAAAAGAGAGGTATAGATGCCACTCAAACGGTAAACGACTTAATTGAACTGGATGCACAGCGCCGTGGAATTCGTCATCAGATGGAGGAAAAGCAAGCGCGTAGTAATGCGTTGGCAAAAGAAATTGGCCAATTATTCAAATCTGGCAAAGGCGCAGAGGCAAACGTGCTCAAGGCCGAAACTGGCGCCTTAAAGTATGACATCAAAGCTTTGAACGAGGAACTTCAAGTCCTTGAAGAAAAAGAACACGCCATTATCCTTACCCTACCAAATATTCCTCACGAGAGCGTTCCAGCTGGAAAGGACGAAAACGATAATGAAGAGGTTATCCGAAAGGGCGAGATTCCAACCTTACACGAGGGCGCAAAACCTCATTGGAATTTGGCATCAGAATATAACCTCATTGACTTCGAATTAGGTGTAAAGATCAGCGGCGCTGGCTTCCCAGTTTATGTAAACAACGGGGCACGCCTTCAACGCGCGATGATCAACTTCTTCCTAGATGAGAATAGAGCCGCGGGGTATACTGAATACCAGCCGCCACACTTCGTGAATGCTGCGTCTGGATATGGAACAGGACAGCTTCCTGATAAAGAAGGACAGATGTACGAGATCCCGTTGGACGGATTATACGCCATCCCGACCGCAGAAGTGCCGATCACTAACATCTTCCGAGATGAAATTGTCAACGCAGCCCACTTCCCGATAAAAAGCACGGGTTATACACCTTGTTTCCGCCGCGAAGCAGGCTCCTACGGCAAGGACGTGCGCGGCTTGAATAGGTTGCACCAATTCGATAAAGTTGAAATTGTCAGCATTACTGACCCTGAAAGCTCTTACGCACTTCTGGATGAAATGGTCGCACACGTGGCTGGCCTTTTGGACAAGCTCGAATTACCGTATCGCGTTCTTCGTTTGTGTGGAGGAGATACCGGATTTACCTCAGCATTAACTTACGACTTTGAAGTCTATAGCTCTGCCCAAGAACGTTGGCTCGAAGTTAGTTCAGTGTCTAATTTCGAAACCTTCCAGGCCAACCGTTTAAAGCTTCGCTACAGAGATCAGAACGGACAAACACAGCTTTGCCATACGTTAAACGGTTCTGCGATGGCACTTCCACGCGTACTTGCCGCACTGCTAGAAAATCACCAAACACCAGAAGGAATTAAGATTCCTGAAGTGCTAGTTTCTTACACCGGTTTCGATATCATAAAATGATACATCGTTTACTACTTCTTTCACTTTTGCTCCTTGAAGTATGCTCTTGCTCGCAGCAAGAACCTTGGCAAGGGGCAATGATAAGTAGATTAGATTCGATGATCGTTCTAAGTGAAAGCCATGAGGCCGTAATTCATAGCGTGGATAGCGCTCGAGTCAATGCCGCCTACCTTGAAATGGGGGACCATAAAGTATTCTTCCTTACGCACGTTGATGAAATGATGGAACTGCAAGTTCCAAAAGAAGTATTCACCGGTCCTCTTTTCCAAATGGATAACTGTGTGAAATACTATGGCCGTGTGGTAGGCAGTTACACCACAGAATTGGATCCGAAGTACAACAGTAAACAGCTAACGACCCTTCGTTCAACGGTCAAACAAGGACATATTGATAGCGCAAATGCTGTAAAATATTTCAATGATGAAGCTTTCGTATTAAGAGACGCCGACCGGAGGATTAATAAAAGTTACGGGGGGTGCTTGGAATGCCTCCGAAATCATAACGATATCATGGCCAATTTAGACTCGCTAAAGAACTATATATTAGCGACCAATGCGCCAGAATAAATTTGTTCTTTTAATTTTTGTCCCGCTGTTTGGGTTGGCCCAAAGGTCACTGCCCACCAAAGACATAAGCACTTGTGATACCCTTATCATGCAAGGCAGTTATGCACGAGCTATTGATTGTTTGCAGCCATATTACACTGCCAATCCTAAGGGACCGGGCTATGAAAAGTTGCTCGATGCCTATCTATTGAGTAACGATACCACTGCGGCGTTAAAGCTCGTTAAAAAGCAGAGCAAACGTTTTGGCGATGTTCGCCCGCAGTATACAGTTGATTATTGGGTACTCAGCAGAAAGCTCGGTAAACGAGGGCCGCAATGGGAAGATATCGAGATACACGTAGTGAAGAATCCGTATTCCTCACGAGCATTAGCGCGTGTTTTAGAAAAGTATGGCCTTCTAAAAGAGGCTGTGGAAATCTATGAGTTGGCCGAACAAAGACAACCCAAACTGAATATTTCTTTCGAAAAGGCGCAATTGTATGCCCAACTAGGCGATATAAATAAGCAGTATAGTGCCTACTTGAAAGCCATTGATGAAAACCGAGGTTATCTGAACAACATCAAATTACGTATGACGCAAAATATCGGAGATAACGAATCAGGTAATCATGCTCAAGCCGCAAAAGAAGCACTCGTAGAACGCATTAAAGCAGGCGGTAATGTGGATATTTTTGAAAGCCTTCTTCTATTTGTCTATCGAGAATTAGGCGAGTATGATCGGGCCTTCAGATGGCTAAAAGCAAAAGCAAAAAGTGACGATTTTAGAGCTGTTGAGCTGTTAAGTATTGCCCGAGACGCTCGTGATATTGAACAATATGAGCTTGCTTCGAAAGTATATGATTTCATGATTCATTCTCGACCAGCCATGATTCAGGGCGGTTGGTTGAATGAGGTTCTCAAGGAACAACTTTGGGTTCTAGACCATCTTGATGAAAAACAAGCAGTGCTGCTCATCTCAAGATTTAATGGGAATCAGTGTGGCAATTGCTTTGGCTGGGAGCTCGTCCGCGAAGAATACAAGATCCGGCGAAAAAATATCGACAGCACCCTATCGGCTGATTATAAAGAAATAATGTCGGAACTGCGCGAGCGCTATCCTAGGCCGTTGTCTCAAGGTTTGACCTACAAGAGTTACGCAAAAGTACTCCAAACAGCTGGTAGGTTCGACGAAGCCCTTATAGAATTTGCACGTGCAGAAACCCTCTTGGGCGATTCCAAAGAAGGAGACGAAAGCCGCCTAGCAAGAGCCATGTGTGCTTTCTATAGTGGAGATATAGATTGGGCAAAGACGCAACTTGAGGTACTGCTAAAATCGACATCTAAAGAGATTGCCAATGATGCACTAGAGAATGCACTTCTTATAGCTGCTAACTCTGTGGAGGATACCCTCCTTGAAGGGTTACAACTTCTGCGAGTTCCAATGCTTTATGAAATTATGGGGCAAAAGCAGGAGGCCTTAGATGGTTATACCAAGATAGAAAATATCCTCCTGGCCAATGAGGTCTATGACGATCTCTTGTATAAAAAAGGGAAGCTACTACTGAGCATGGGCCTATACCGTGAGGCGAAACAAAGCTTTTTGGTGCTACAAAATGCTGCTGGAGATGGAATATGGAAAGAGGAAAGTTATTTCTATTTCGCTAAGGCCTCGTTTGAATTGGATCCGAATTCTTCAAAAGAAGCAATCATAAAGTATCTGGTTAGCTATCCAAATGGTTTTTACACCGAACAGGCCAGAACAATGTATCGTACATTTGCTTCATGAGTGAACACATCTATAATGTAACAATCGTTGTGAATCCTGTCGTAGAAGAGCGTTGGATCCAATGGATGAAAGAAGAACATATCCCAGAGGTCATAGAGACAGGAATGTTTACTTCCTACATTTTCACACAAGTCATTCTAGAACAAGAACAAGACCACCCGAGTTACAGTATTCAGTATCGGGCATTAGACCTTGAAAGCATCAAACTCTACATGCAAATGTATTCGGACCCTCTGCGCGAGAAAAGCGCACAAGCCTGGGGTGAACACGCAATCGCCTTTCGCACAGTGCTAGAAGTTTTGGACGAAAAATAATGAAGCGCGGCGACGTCTTTACCCTAAGTAACGGTCTCCAATGTTCTTTTCAATACAAGAAAAGCACAGTTGCTCACATTGCTATTGCCATAAAAGCGGGGTCCCGAGACGAACTCGAACACCAACAGGGTCTTGCACACTTTATCGAACACAACCTTTTTAAAGGCACAGAAAACCGGAAAGCCTATCATATCTTGAGTAGGTTGGACGATGTAGGCGGTGAACTTAATGCCTACACAACTAAAGAGGAAACCATTATTCATGCGAGTTTTTTAAAGCGCGACCTGCGACGTGCGGTGGAATTGCTAGGCGATGTATTGATTAAGAGTACGTTCCCGGAAAGAGAATTGATGAAAGAAAAAGAGGTCATAAAGGATGAAATCTTCAGCTATAAAGACGCTCCATCGGAACGGATTTTTGATGATTTTGAAGACCTTATTTTCGAAGGAAACGGCCTTGGTAGAAATATTTTGGGGACACCTGAAAGTGTAGACGGACTCAGTCGTAATGATATTCTAGAATTTAAATGCAGGACATATACAACCGATCGCATCAAAGTAGCCGTAACAGGGCCCTACGGAGGTGAGCGTATAGCAACCTTGCTCGGGGAGCACTTTGGTCACTGGTCGCTGCTAGAAAGTAAGTGGTCTTCTGAAAACAGTGTTGCTACAGCCCCAAAAAGAATTGTTAGTCCTGAAGCTCAATTTCAAGATCACTTCATGACTGGATGGCGTATTCCCGGCATACACTCCAATGATAGAAGAGCACTTTTATTACTTAATAACGTGTTAGGCGGACCTGCGATGAACAGCCGTCTTGGACTAAATATTCGGGAAAAGCATGGTATAGCTTACAACATCGAGAGTTACATGAATCTATACAGCGATGTTGGAATGCTCGGTATTTACCTAGGATGTGACCCACTGCAAACCAAAAAGGCTGAACAGTTAGTGCATAAAGAGGTCGAGAGATTTATAAAGCAACCTCTAGGAACATTGCAGTTGAGTAAAGCGAAAAACCAATTCATCGGACAAATGGCATTGGCAGAGGAAAATGATCTAAATAGTACCATTGGAGCTGCGCGAGCTTTACTCTATTATGGAAAAGTGAGCACTTTTGATTTCGTAGCTGCCCAGATACGCGAATTGACCACAGCAGATTTGCAACGCGTAGCGAACCGTTACCTCTCAAAAAAACAAGCCTTTACTTTAATTTACACGAAAGCCTAACGACATGGAATTTTTAAGTGACGATCTGCACAGATACATCTCTGAGCATACTACCGAGGCACCCGCGTTTTTGAACGATTTAGAACGTGAGACTTGGTTGAAAGCGGTGATGCCGCGTATGTTGAGCGGTCATGTCCAAGGACAAATTCTCAAGACGTTCTCGTGCATGATAAAATCTAAATACATCCTAGAAGTTGGGACTTTTACAGGGTATGCATCCCATTACCTTGTAGAGGGTTTACAAGAAAACGGAGAGTTTCACGCGGTTGAAATCAACGAAGAACTTGAGTCCATTATTCTCAAATATTGGCAGAAAAATCCTCGATTCGAGCAAATGAATTTACACCTCGGTCGGGCCGGTGATGTACTCAAAACACTCCAACGTCCTTGGGATTTTATTTTCTTGGATGCTGATAAACGGGGTCTGTTAGAGTATTATGAGCTGCTTATACCACCAATGCCCAGTGGAGGCATCATGCTGGTAGACAATGTTTTATGGTCTGGAAAGGTCGTTGAAGTGGTAGCACCAAACGACAAAGACACGAAGGTGATACTCGAATTAAATTCACACATTGCGAAAGATCCTCGAGTGGAGCAGGTCATTCTTAGTGTTCGCGACGGAATAATGATGGTTCGCAAGCTCTAGTTTACTGATGTTTTAGTATCTTAGGAGTCCAATACTATTAATGAACTACTTATGAAAAAAGTTTTACTCCTTGCAGCTGTTGCATTCGGATTGAACGGTTTCGCTCAAGACGCGATGGCAACGAAGTTGTTGCAAACTGAAATCACCCCTGACGCTGCTGCCAAAGAAAAAATTGAGGATATCATCCTCAAAAGAGGCGGTGCCGTAGACAACAACTACGATTACACTGACTTCTTGTACCAGTTTTACAGTTCAGATATGGTTCTAGGTGCAATCACAACTACACCAGATTCATCAACTGTTATTGTATACTCTGACGGTACTCCTGGTTACTCGTACAACCATGCAGTTGGTGCTCTATACGACTTCAATTATTACGGCTGGGGCGATAACGAGTTCAACGAGACTGATCAAGTAAACATTGATTCACTTTACGTAATTGGTGGTTATGACATTTTTGACGGTAACAACACAGATAAGATTCGCTTTACCATTATGAAAGGTGCAAACGGATTCTCTTCACCCTTCTCAGGTGTACAATATAACGCAGGTACTTGGGCAGCATTAGACCCAACAGTGCAGGCAACTGCGAAGACAATGCGTTACGCTGGTAGCTCTTCTGATGGTAATATGGGTGGTGTGACCGCTTCAAACACAACTGTGATTGATTACACGTTGAGCACTGCAGATAGTGGTGTTGCAGTTGTTGGTGTTGAAGTACCGAACGGTGGTCTATCGATGATGGGTAATGAGTTGTTAGGTATCTTCATTGAGTACTTACCAGGCGGCACCACGACATCAGATACAATTGATTACTCGAACAACACTGGTGATATCAATCCATTCTACTTCTACTACTACCGAGAAGGTAACACTTCAGCTCCTCAGGGTTACTTTATCCAAGATTACGATAGTACTTCTACGAATTGTTCGAACTTCCTATTTAATGAAACTCGTTATGCTGCTTGGTCAGGCACTTCTTCTTGGAGAAACGACCAAACTAGCATCAATATGAGTTTCTCACACTTGATTTCTGTGACTGCTTCAGGTACCTCTACGATTGGTATCGGAGACGCTGATTTGACTTCAGTATCTATCTTCCCTAACCCATCTAACGGTGTGGTAAATGTAGAGCTAGATGCTACTGCTGATGCTACAGTTACTGTCGTTGACGTACTGGGTCAAGTAGTTTATGCTGCTAACGAAAGCTTCGTAGCTGGCGAGCGTAGAGTAATCGACCTGAGCAATAACGCTAAGGGGATGTACATCCTTTCAGTGGAAGGCGAAGGCGTAAACAAAGTAGAGCGCATAACGATTAAGTAATCCTTACTTGCTCAACACAAAATACCCAGCCGGGGCGTGCAAGCGTCCCGGCTTTTCTATAGCTTAACGTAAAGCTTGACGGACCTGCTTGAAGAGTTTTGATTTGAAGACGTATTCTTCAACATCCGCATTGGTAGATTTCAAAATCTGCGAACTATTACCTTCCCAAACCTTGAGGCCCTCTTTCATAAAGATCACGTGATCACCAATCTCAAGGACAGAATTCATATCGTGCGTATTTACAATAGTCGTCATTTCATACTCATGCGTAAGCTCATGTATGAGCTGATCAATAACAATGGCCGTCTCTGGATCTAAACCAGAATTAGGTTCGTCACAGAACAGGTACTTAGGGTTCATAGAAATCGCGCGTGCAATACTTACGCGCTTTTGCATACCACCTGAAATCTCACTTGGGAACTTTTCATCTGCCCCTTCTAGACGCACGCGATCCATAACAAACTTTACGCGCTGATCCATCTCGTGCTCTGTCATCGTAGAAAACATTTCCAAAGGGAAACGAATGTTTTGCGCAACAGTCATACTGTCAAACAAGGCACCCCCTTGAAATACCATACCAATCTCCTGACGAAGAATCTTAAAGCGTTGCTTGGTCATTTCACCAAGAACTTCACCATCGTATAAAATTTCTCCTTGATCCGGCTCGTGTAAGCCCAAGATAGTCTTAAGAAATACCGTTTTACCAGAACCCGATCGTCCAATAATTAGATTGATCTCGCCTCGATGAAAGTCAACATCAACACCCTTAAGGACGTTATTGTCTTCAAAACTTTTATGAATACCTTTCGCCTGAATCATTAGTTGAGCAATAAATCAGTTAAGACATAGTTAGACAAAATAATCGCGAGACATGACCTTACAACGGCGTTCGTGCTCGCCACACCTACCTCAACGGCACCGCCTTTGACGGTATAGCCACAGTAGGCACTAACCGAACCAATAATGAGTGCATAAACCACAGATTTGATCAATCCGTATATCACATTTTCGAAAACAATGAATTCCAATTGGTATCCACTAATACTCTCTTGAAAAGCAATAAGACCTAACAGATCGCCAGCCATTGCACCTCCCCACAATCCAAGGAACATAGACATTAAAATGAGTAATGGGTTAAAGAGAAGCTGCGCAACAATCTTTGGAAGGATCAGATAGCTGGCGCTGTTCACACCCATAACTTCTAAGGCGTCTATTTGCTCTGAAACACGCATGGTTCCGAGACTTGAGGCAATATTTGAGCCCACCTTACCCGCAAGAATTAAACTGACAACTGTTGGACTGAACTCTAGCGTGATTGATTCTCTTGTTGCCATCGCAATGTAGTAGGTTGGGATCAGCGGATCATCGCTCAACTGAAAGGCAGTCTGAATGGTAACAATGGCTCCCATAAAAACAGACAGAATCACGACGATACCTATGGAATCTATGCCAAGTAGTTGAATTTCCTTAATCGTTGATTTATAAAAAAGCTTAAAACGGTCTGGACGACGGAATACTTTCGTCATCAAAACGCCATAGGCTCCAATTCCCTCGAAAAAGTTCGTGATCATATGGCTAATTTACAGTTTCTTTGAAGGACAAACTCCTATGTTATGAAGAGAATTACTACTATTTCTATTATACTCCTTGCACTCGCGTTAGGCAGCTGTGGAACAGTTAAAGACTGCGATTGCCCTTCTTTCTCATCTTCGCAAACAACACAGGTTGGTTAATGAACTTACAGCCTCTTTTGCCATATTTGCCTTCAGCAGAAGTGCTCCCCCTCCTTGATAAATGGCTCAAAGACGAGGCCTTTGAATTAGCCGTTAATAAACCTCGAACTACCAAACTCGGAGATTTTCGCCCCCCAAGAAAAGGAGCTCGGGCTAAAATCACATTGAACAGGAACCTCGGCAAATACCAATTCTTAACGACACTCGTCCATGAAATCGCGCATCTTAAAGTGTGGAATGCCTACGGACGAAAAGCTGCGCCTCACGGAATAGAGTGGAAAACATTGTTCGGTAAAATGCTTATTGAAATGGTCGAAAACTGTGCATTTCCTGCAGAATACCGCACCGCCTTAATGAATCATGCAACAAAGCCCAAGAGCGCAGTTGGTGGTGATCTGCAATTGCAAAAGGTAGTCCTGCAGCTCGATAGCAACAAAGAAGTTTTGCTATTGGATGACCTAAAAATAGGTACTACATTCAACTTTAAAGGTCGCCACTTCAAAAAACTCGAAAAGCGAAGAACCAGGGCACTTGTGGAAGAAGTTAGGTCAAAAAAGCAATACACCATTCCATTGGTCGCTCAAGTCGATACAGTACAATAAGGCGCATTCCTTCAGCAAATAGTAACTTTACGCAAAACAAGGGCATTCATGGCAAAGGATATTTTCTCTACGAATTACAAATTGGGAATATTAGGTGGTGGCCAATTGGGCAAAATGATGCTCTACACTACACGTAAGTTTGATATTCGCACTAAGGTCCTAGATCCGTCTCCTGATGCTCCAGCAAAGCACGCTGCCAACGAATTCCAAGTAGGCTCACTCCAAGATTATGACACGGTCATAGCTTTTGCTGCAGATTGTGATACCATATGTATTGAGATTGAAGCGGTTAACGTGCAAGCCTTAAGAGACCTTCGTGCTCAAGGAAAAAGAGTTCACCCTAATCCAGATAGCCTAGCGCTAATACAAGATAAGACGAAGCAAAAACAATTCTATGCCGACCACAACATTCCGACCTCTCGTTTTGAGATGGTAAGTGACAAAGCTGAGTTCGAAGCCGCTCGCAAGCGCTGGCCCATTCCATTTGTATGGAAGGCGGCAACCGGTGGTTATGATGGTTTTGGCGTTGTAGTTTGTCGCAGCGAAGACGATGTTAAAAATATCCCAGATGCCCCAGGAATGCTAGAAGCTTTTGTGGATTTTGAGCTTGAAGTAAGTGTAATTGTAGCACGCAACGAAAGTGGATCCGTAAAGACCTTTCCAGTAGCGGATCAGGAATTCCACCCCACAGCCAATCAGGTAGAATATGTTCTCTGCCCCTCTATACTCTCTGAAGAGATGCAGAATAAGGCGGAAGAGATTGCAATCCGCACTGCAGATGCCTATGATATCTGCGGCTTACTTGCCGTTGAATTATTCGTGACGGTGTACGGAGAAATCTTAGTCAACGAAGTAGCCCCACGTCCACACAATAGCGGCCACCACACTATAGAGGCCTGTTACACGAGCCAATTTGAGCAGTACGTTCGCGCCGTCTTAGATCTACCATTGGGTTCAACAGAACTCAAAGCAGCAGGCGTTATGGCAAACCTAGTAGGCAGCGAAGGGTATAACGGCGATGTCGTGTATCAAGGTTATGACGAGTTGCTTGAGGAACCCGGTGTGAACATCCACATTTATGGCAAGGCACAAACTCGTCCTTTCCGAAAAATGGGACACGTTACAGTAGTAGCAAAAAATAGAGATGAAGCCCGAAAGCGCGCCGAGTGGGCAAAGAATAGTATATTGGTTAAAAGCAAATAATTATGATCGGAATCATTATGGGCAGCACTTCAGACCTGCCAGTTATGCAACAAGCTATCTATGTATTGGACGAATTAGGCCTTACCTATGAAGTTGATATCGTCAGTGCACACCGCACTCCAGAGAAGCTTATGGATTACGGTCAAAATGCCCATAGAAGAGGCATCAAAGCCATCATCGCTGGTGCCGGCGGTGCAGCACACCTCCCAGGAATGGTCGCTTCAGTAAGCCCACTGCCAGTCATAGGGGTTCCTGTGCACAGCTCAAATTCTATGGACGGATGGGACAGCGTACTTTCTATCCTTCAAATGCCGGGCGGTGTTCCTGTAGCTACGGTAGCTTTGGACGGCGCTAGAAACGCAGGTATCCTTGCGGCACAGATTGTGGGATCTTCAGACGAAGCCGTATTAAAACGTGTAGTCGACTACAAAGAAGGGCTCAAAACCAGAGTCTTGAAAGGAGCTGAAGAGGTGAAGGCGAAATACTCGAAATAATCGAGTCTATTCGATATCTACAATCGCTTCAGGTGACTGACTAAGATTTCCTTTTTTCGGTTGCTAACAGGAACCGTTGAGCCTTCTTTAAGCAAGACATAACCGCCGTCAGCGCTGATATAACGCGAAATCATCTCTAGATTAACCAGATGACTTTTATGGATACGTTCAAAACCTGCAGGACGAAGCAAGGTTTCGTATTCCTTCATCGTTTTTGAGGCTAAGACACTGGTTTTATCTGACAGATAGAAAGTAGTATAGTTGGAACTACTTTCGCACCGCACAATATCTTCAACATTGAGAATATGCATACCCTCAGTAGTTGGGATGACCAATTTTTTAGGCGCCCCTTTTGCAGCCTCACTTACTACTTCTTGGCGCTCAGAACCCACTTTTTTGCCTGCCCTGCGCACCGCCTTAACGAGATCTTCAGCATCAATAGGCTTCAGCAAATAATCAATTGCTGCATGCTTAATCGCCTTAAGTGCGAATTCATCATATGCTGTGGTAAAGACCAAAGAGGGTAATGCTGAGCCATCCCATTTTTCTATGAGATCAAAGCCAGACTCACCATTAAGGTTGACGTCAAGAAAAAGAATATCAATAGATTCTTCAGCCAAAATGTAAATAGCTTCATCTACTGTATTGCATTGTGCTACGACGTTTACCTCTGGACAAAACAGACCGAGTTTCCCAGCGAGGCTCTCCAAAACCGGTTGTTCGTCGTCTAACAATAATGCGTTCATAGGCATCGTGATTTACTTGAAGCTACAATTTAATATTCGTTTGCTAAAGGTAGAATGAGTGAAACACGCGTTCCAAGAATTGAACCGTCCTTCTCGACCGATTCCAATTCGAATCGATACGGCGCTCCGTTCTTCTTGGTAAGTAAGGCGAGTCGTTCACTGATGATCACAAGACCATGGCTCTTTGAAGCGGTTTCAATATCCGCAATTCCAGGTCCATTATCTTCGATCACGACATATAAGGCGTTTTCCTTTGCGACTATCTGTGCCAATATTACACCAGGTTTGCCGCTAGCAAAATTTGGACGCATCGCGTGTTGGACAGCATTTTCAACCAATGGCTGAACTAGCATTGGGGGCAGCTTGGTATCGTAAAGATCGAGGTCATCCGCAACGTCAAGCTGCCAAGTAAAGTCACCGTATCGCAATATGCAGAGGTCTATATATTTATTCAATAGATCAATCTCATCGGCAAGTATCATTTCGTTGCTTCGCAAACTTTCAAGGGTCAGGCGCATTAGTTTAGCCAATTTACCCATATAGAGTACCGCATCTTTGGGTTGGTTCTTAAAAATAAAATTAGAGATCGCATCAAGTGCATTGAAGAGGAAATGTGGATTCATCTGCCCACGCTTGCTCTGCAGCTCAGCCTCAGCAAGACGCTCCTGTAAATCCAAACGCTCGTTTGCTCGCAATCGCTCTTGGCGCTGCCAAAAGACAACAATCGCAGCCAATATTGTAATGATGATGGCCCACGAGGCTGGTCTCTTGTACCAAAGCGCCTTGATCGTAAAGGTAAACTGGGCAGGTGTACTTGCGGAGAAGTCAGCGCGGGTATCTACTTGAATTTGGACGTTGTAGTTGCCGGGAGCGGGATATTCTAAAAGAATCGGCCCACCTAAATCCCATGATTCCCACGTCCCTTCATTCACCTTATATCTACCAAGAACCGGCGAATTACTTTCAACATTCACACTAGCTGAAAAGCCTACAGAGTTTGGTGCAGTCAAAGCCCCGGAGACATTGGTCGAAGCAATACCGTCAATGAACATATTGAAAGTTGTGGCATAGGGGACATTAGGATCGCCTCCATTATTAAAAGTATACATGCCCAATGGAGTTGCCACATACAGGGTTGTACCTATGCGTGCAACGTCATAATTACCAGGTCGCAGATCAGGAAGGTCACGGTGCCCATCAATCGTGTATAGCAAAAAACTATCGCGCATAACGGCCACACCAGAAGACGAGAAGGTGTAGGTAAGGTCAGCCACTGAATCTATGTCGTAAGCCTCCTCGTAAGATTCCCGCACGTATGCCAGTCTTACGAAATCATCCGTACTCCAATTACCATCGAGAAGTTTGTTCACCTGAATACTTCCGAGAGGTGTCCGCGCCATCGGACCGTCAAAAGCAAAAATCGGCAATCCTGAGCCAACCTTATTCCATTTGTGATTTTTATTGTTCCACTGATAGTAACCACTCTCTGCACTTAAGAGCAATCCATAATCTGTAGGTGCAAGATCAAAGATGAGGCCTTTGAAATTTTGCCGTTCGAGTTCATAACCCGTTTGGTCTAGTGTGACCAATTCAGATCCCATTCTCAAAAAGTTCAGCCGCTCAAAACCCAAAGTCATACGCCATATTCCTGAAGGCTTATCGCTGGCCTGAGTAGCTACATCACTAAATCTAACCTGCACGCCATCCGCTGTGACAATATACTTTGTGCCGTACCCATTAATTACTTCGATAGGATATGCCTGTAGATCACCTTGAACCACTGGCACTAATACGGTATCGTTTTGAAAAAAACTGTAGATTGAACTTCGGTTAAATTTTTCGAAACGCATACTAGGTTTGATGGATCCATCGAACAGTTCATACACCCCAGAACCTTGTGTTCCTAAATACAATCGATCGCCCTCAAAAGCCGCACTTATAACGGGGTCTAAAGGAAATCCTTGGGCGGGACCAAAGGACTGAGCTGTGGCCGACGAACTAAGGAAAAAGAGGGAAAGCAAGAGTAATTTTTTCATACCACAATGTAAGTCAAAAAGAGCCAGTACTTTTCCCAAAAAATAACCATATAATTTTAGTGATAGGTGAGGTCATTGATATTCGCTAGAGTTTATATTTTTGGCTATACACAAAAAACTTGTTTTTAGATTTATTACGAACTTTACTACTAAATTCTATCGATAGATTTGCCATATATGAGGAGATTATATGCACTAGTTATTGTCTCGTTTTTATTGTTCAATTGTACCTCAGACGAAAAGCGTCTTGAAATGCAAATGGACACCATTTTAGAATGGATTGATGAAAGCGGGCTTGAATTTACCGCCAGCGGCAGCGGACTGTATTACCATACAGAGCAAGCGGGGAATCCAAATCGCATTCCGGATAGCACAAATGAAGTCAGTTTTAAACACGTTGGATACCTTCTGGATTCGAGCATTTTCTCAAACGGTTGGTCTGCCTCAAACTACATTCCACTGCCTGCCCTAGTAGAAGGGTTCCAAGAGGGATTAAAAATCATTGGCGAAGGGGGTCGTGCAGTCATCATCTTTCCTTCGAATCTCGGATACGGCGATAATGAACGTGCTACAATTCCTGCCTATAGCCCGCTTATCTTCAGAATGGAACTCGTGAGCTACTATTAAATAATGATAACTTTTATTTCTTCATAATCTTTACTTAAGACCAGGTTTTGATCGGAATTTACATGAAAAGTAATATCAATATATTCCCATCCATGTCTCACTACTCTTCTAAAGTAACTTACCCCTAGGTACGGCAATTCGGCATATTTTTCTAGACAACCCTTTTCGGAATTTTCTCAGTTCAGTATGGGACTCCGGTACACCAAGAAAATAGATCTGTAACAAGATAATATCTCTAGAAGCACACTTGAGATGAGCTTCTTCACCTCATTGTAGTTGCGCAAAATGTTCCCAAAATTCGGGATAGCTTTTTGCAACTACCGATGGATTCGAAATGGTGATAGGGAACTTTAAGGATAACGGCGCCAGAGACATAGCCACGCGATGATCTTCAAGGGAATCGTAAGTTTTAGGTCCTGAAGCAAATTCATCCGGATAGTCCGTACAGCTAAGACTATCACGAGTAGCTTTTACCTTTACCCCGAGGGTTTGAGCCAAATGCTCTAAGGCGTTAATGCGGTCTGTTTCCTTGTTTTTTAGTGTTTGTAATCCGTGAATCTCAAAAGGCACTTTAGTTACCAATAGCGTCGTAATTAAAGCTTGCGCTAAATCTGGTTCTGAAATCAAGTTCGCCGTGAACTTACCCAATGAAAGTACGGCCTTTTTGGTTAGAAACAAGGAGCCGTTTTCAAAGGTGCTCTTCACCCCTAAAGGCTCAAAATAATCCAATACTCGACTGTCGCCTTGAAGACTCTCCGGCTTAAATCCCGATAATTCTATGTTTGACTCATTTGAGAGGGCTACTAATTCACACCAAAAGGCCACTGCCGCCCAATCGCGTTCCATAAACAGCTCAACGTTCTTCGGGCTTTGACCTGCGGTGATTTTGAATTCCTCTGATGTAAGCAGAACTTCAAATCCTGCTTCTCTCAGCAGTGCTGCAGTCATCACTAAATAAGGCTGTGAAGGAGCACTGTCCCAAGTCAAATACAGGCCTTCCTCAGTTTTCGGGCTAATGAGCATCAAGGCCGTAATGAATTGGGAGCTCTTTACGTGTCCAAGGTGTAGACTTCCACCCTTTAATCGCCTACCTCGAATGCATAATGGAGCCTCACCCTCTGTTGCCTTATAGCTCACCGAAGCCCCTAATAAATTCAAAGCATTTACCAATGGTGCTATAGGTCGCTTATTCAAACGTTCCGTGCCTTGCAGCTCCTTGTATGCCCCTTCTTGGCACGCCCAATAAGCGGTAGCAAACCTCAGAGTTGTGCCGCCGGCACCAACCATTGCGGTATCGCCTAAATAGCCGTCAAGCACCTGCTGGAGATACACACTATCGTTGGAGGTACTCATACCGCTTAAGCTTATCTCAGGATACATTGCAGCCAGAAGTAGTGCTCTGTTTACCATGCTCTTACTCAAAGGCAATTCAAAAGTTCCTTGTAAAGGTTTTGTTAAATGTTGAAGTGTAATTTTATTCGACATCGGTACTTTGATTTAACCAAAGTAAAGCGGTAGACCAGTCTTCTAGAGTCACAATATTACTAAAGGTGGGCGAACCAATACTTTCGAGAAGTACAAACTGTACTTCAGCATTTTCATTTTTCTTATCGGCCATTTGATAGTGCCATAACGCTTCAAAATCATCTGTTGAAACGTTCGTCCAAGTATACCTTTTGGCCAATTCTGCTTGCAACTCCTGTTCCTGACTAAGCACTAGCGCAACGTGTAATCCTTGAATAACGGCACGACCATGCGCTACTGAATCGCTCGTGTTGCGCATCAAACTCTCCCATGCGTGGCCAAAGGTGTGCCCAAGATTGAGGATTTTGCGAAGACCGCTCTCTTTAAAATCGGCCTCTACGACTTTAGCCTTCATCGCAACCGAATGCTGGATCTCCTTTTGTAAATCGTCTTTAGAAGTCCAATTCAAGACCTCAGGCCAATCATTTCCGGTTAATAGAGCGTGTTTTATCATCTCACCGTGGCCACTCTCCCACTCTTCTTGGGGAAGAGAACTTAGAAAGGAGGCATCAACGACTACCAAATCTGGCTCAGAAAATGTACCTACCTGATTCTTCAAACCGCCAATATTGATGCCTGTCTTGCCTCCAACCGAAGCATCTACCATAGCAAGCAATGAAGTCGGTACTTGAATAAATGAAATTCCGCGCTTAAACGTCGCTGCGACAAAACCGCCAAGATCCCCTACAACTCCACCACCAAGGTTTATGAGCAGTGCATTGCGGTCGGCGCCATATTCCAGAAGCGTAAGCCAAAGCTGATTCGCTAACTCCAAACTTTTACTATCCTCGCCCGCGGGGATTTCGAGAATTTCAAAATTTACATCTAAAGCGGTCAATTTACTAGTAAAAGTGGGTAAGCAAACACTGGTGTTGTCATCCACCAAAACAAAAGTCTTAGAAGGCTGCTTTTTAACTAAATATTGGTCCAAAGCTCTAAAACCGTCTTGGCCAAAAAAAATGGTGGATGCTGTTGTACTCACACCTCAAAAGTAACACTTCTCAGCACTATATTTGAGTTCCCAAAACACAGAGCATGATCGACTTTTCAAATACGGAGATCGCCTTTAAAATGAAGACTAATATGGACTTGCGTCAAAGCAAGCTGTTGTTCTCAACCCTTAGTTCGCCTTCTGTCGTTAGCGCCCTAAAATCAATTACTCTAGCTTCCCTGGGCCTACACCTACCCATCAAAGGCTTAGTTAAGACAACCGTTTTTCGACAGTTCTGTGGCGGTGAAAGTGTTGGAGAGTGTACACCTCAAATTGCCCGTTTAGCAGAAGGTCGTGTTGGGGCAATCTTGGACTACAGCGTCGAGGGGAAGGCCCAAGAAGAAGATTTTGACAGAACCCTCGCTACTACGATTGATACCCTAGAATACGCTCAAAATAATGCAGATGTACCCTTTGGAGTTTTCAAACCAACGGGCTTAGGAAGCATCGATATTTATGAAAAAATAAGCTTGGGAAATCCGCTTACACAAAAGGAGAAAAAGTCCTGGGAAGGCACTTTAGAGCGCTGGAGACAAATCATTGAAAAGGCCCACGAATTAGGCGTACCTGTCATGGTCGATGCGGAAGAAAGCTGGATTCAACCCGCCGTAGACGATTTGGCCAATAAATATATGCACACCTATAACCAAGGGAAAGCTATTGTTTACAATACTGCGCAATTGTATAGGCATGACCGATTAGCACAACTCAAAGATGCACTAGAACTTTCCAAGAAAGAAGGTTTTATATACGCAGTTAAAATTGTGCGCGGTGCCTACATGGAAAAAGAGCGAGAACGTGCACTGCATATGGGCTATGCTTCCCCTATACATCCTGATAAGGCATCTACCGATAAGGATTACAATGCAGCGCTTACCCTGATTTTAAACAACCTAGATCACATGGCCGTAGTCATCGGTACGCACAATGAAAACAGTGTAGCACTGGCTGCTGCATTGCTGTCCGAAAAAGGTTACCCGCTTGATCATCCCCGCGTTCACGTTGCTCAACTCTTTGGTATGAGTGATCATATTAGTTTCAATGCCGCAGCTGCAGGATTGAATACAGCCAAATACTTGCCGTTTGGACCGTTGAGAGATGTGCTGCCTTACCTGTTTAGAAGGGCCGAAGAAAATACTTCTGTTGAGGGACAGACAGGCCGAGAACTCAGCCTCATTCAAAAAGAACTCGAGCGCCGCAAAGGTTAGTTAATTTCCTTTTCCACGCGCAATACCTTAACAGTATCACAATTCTGTAATACCATTTTGTATGCATAGCTGCGGTGTGAAAAACGAATAACATATTCACCACATGGCTCCTTGCGAGGGTCACTCGCACCGAATGCCACACGACCCTCAGCCACAGCGCGGTAATAGAGGCTATCCCGACTTAAGTCTATCAGTGGTTGAACCAACGTAGTGGAGTCTACCGCCTTTTTTCTAAAGTTTTTCTTTACACGCTCTTGTGGACCGTAAGCATAATCAAAATCCCGATCGCCAAAGAAGGCTAAAACGATTAATATACCTAGTCCAATACCTATTGCGTAGAAAAGTAAGCGACGTAAAAAAGCCATGAATATAAGAGCGGTTAGAGGTTACCGAATAATAGCGCATCACTTGAATAAGGCAAATCAAAATGTTCACCTAAGTGACGCTTGGTCAAAAGACCGCGGTAAAGATATAGTCCCGCACGGATATTCAAATCATAGTGCAAGCTCTCTTGAACACCGCCGTTATCCGATAACTGCTGTAATAGTGGACCAACGATATTGCTCATCGCGATACTGGAAGTATTCCCAACAGCACTATTCATGTTTGGAACGCAATAATGTAAAACATCGTGTTTAACAAAAGTTGGTGCAAGGTGAGAGGTGATTTCAGAAGTCTCAAAACAGCCGCCGCTATCGATACTAATATCAATGATCACTGAACCTATAGGCATAGCTACCACCATATCCTCAGTTACAACCATGGGCGTTCGACCTTCCACCGGTGATAAAGCGCCAATAACCACATCGGCATGCGCCATCCTGTGCTTGAGAACCACATCCTGGATAAGTTCGGTCACCATCGCTCCGCTAAGTTGCTCTGAAGCATAACGCAATTTACTAATGTTGGTATCCAGCATCACTACCGCAGCGCCCATCCCTTTTGCCACTCGGGCCGCGGACATCGCAGCCACACCGGCACCGATAATCACTACGCTCGCAGGTGCCACACCTGGCACTCCACCCAATAGTTTTCCTTTTCGTTTACCTGATAATCCATCGGCCAATAAGTTCGCCCCCAATCGAGCGGCTTGCTGTCCCGCAATCTCACTCATTGCGATTCGTAAAGCACTTTGATCCTCAACGTCGCGAACTTCTTCAAGTGCAATACCAGTTATTTTTTTATCCGCAAGTGCTTTGAAAAAACTCCGATCGCGCGTTCTTAACTGAAGGGCACTAATCAAGGTTTGGTTTCCCGTCATAATGCCAATTTCCTCTGCAGTTGGCGGCGCAACTTTAGCTATAATATCACAATGAAAAATAGCCGAAGCTTCCGTTGCAATTTCTGCGCCTGCATTTGCGTATTCTCTATCTTCCCAACCTGCCAAAAGTCCTGCACCCGCCTCCACGAGAATGTTGTGCCCATTTTGCACCAATACACTAACAGCCGCCGGATTAAGTAATATTCTGTGCTCTTCCATGTCGCGCTCTTTCGGCACGCCAATAACAAGTTTTACTCCTTTCGTTTCTACGGCCAAACGCTCCTCTTGCGTCGCCCAAGCCGTTTCCGACCAGCTTAGATATTCACTCATGGTTCCTTTGTATTTCAGAGACCACTACATCAGGTAGAAATTCAATGTTTCTTGAATTTTCACTCTCCCATCTGATATAGACGACTCCTACCCTGTAAGGTAAGAAAGATTCGACTCTTTCGGCCCACTCAATCCACATCGGATGACCGCTTTCTATGTATTCCTCAAAGCCAATATCGTATGCTTCTTGCTCGTGGTTAATTCTATAGGCATCCACATGAAACAATGTGCCTTGTGGACCGTTATGCTCCTGAATAAGTGAAAACGTAGGGGAAGATCCAGCGCTGTCGCTGCCCCATTGTTTTAGCAATTCATTACACAGGGTCGTCTTTCCGCTGCCCATAGGCGCTTGCAATAGATTAACAGCATGAACTGATGTGTTCAATATGGCTTTAGCTACATCCGGTAAATCCGAAAGACTGACGCCATAAAAACTGATTGAATTATTTTCCATCAAGGACGACATATGGAATGATTAATTCCTCCAAAGATACCCCACCATGTTGATACGTGTTTCGATAATACTTCACGTAATGATTGAAGTTGTTTGGGTATGCATAAAAGTGATCGTTAAGGGCGAAGATATATTCTTCAACAATATGGCCTTTCGGCAAGCCAATGGTCTCTGGCTTTTTTACTACATAACTGTGTTTACCTTGATAGTTCATACCATTACCGTTTTTGAACCTAAGGTTGGTCGTGAGGTCGCGAGTTCCAACAACCTTAGTCGCCTTATTCACATTCACCGTACCATGATCCGTAGTCAACACCACTTTGAATCCGTTTTGAGCAGCCCATTTCAATGCCTTACGCAGCGGTGATCCTTCGAACCAAGTAGCGGTAATTCTTCGGTAGGCATTATCATCCGAGGCCAATTCTCGAATAACCTCTACATCCGTTCTAGCGTGGCTCAGCGTATCTACAAAATTGTAGACTAGAGCGACCACATCAGCCTGTTTATTCTGATGGATATTGGAAACAAATTTGTTCGCTACTCGCATGTTGGTGACTTTATGGTATTTCACCTGCTTATGACCTAATCCCATAGACTTTAACTGCTCGACGAACAACTGACCTTCAAATTCATTTTTGCTGCCCTCCTCGTGATCTTCCTTCCAATACTGCGGCATTTTCTCCTTTATATCTGCAGGCAGCATACCTGCAAAAAGAGCATTTCTCGCATACTGTGTTGCACTGGGAAGAATACTGCTATAAATATTCTCGGAAGTAATATTAAAATCTTCTGTAATCATTGGCTTAATGACCATCCATTGATCGAGCCGAAGATTGTCGATAACTACAAAAAATACCTTTTGGTCCCTGCGAATCTGTGGTGCAACAACATTGCCTACCACTTCATGCGACAACATCGGACGCTGGCTCGAGGCAAACCAGCTCTCGTAATTATTAGAAATAAACCTCCCAAAAAGCTCGTTCGCCTCATTCTTCTGAGTGGCTAAAACGCTCTTCAACCCTTCCTCGGTGCTTTGGTCGAGTTCTAGTTCCCAGCGCAGAAGCTCCTTGTAAAAATCGGCCCATTCTTCCCAAGAACGAAGACTCTGCATATCCATCGTAAGCTTTCCAAAAACCTGTTGATACCCCCGGGTTGCCTGCTGCGTGACCAATTCTTTCCCCTTCAAAATCTTCTTTAGAGATAACAAGACTTGGTTTGGGTTGACCGGTTTAATTAAATAGTCCGCGATCTTCGATCCAATAGCCATCTCCATTATGCTCTCCTCTTCGCTTTTGGTAATCATCACCACCGGCACCTCAGGACGCAGCGTTTTCATACGCTCAAGTACCTCAAGGCCAGTCAAACCTGGCATATTCTCATCCAGAAATACAGCATCAAAAGGCTGCTTTTCAAATTCCTCGAGAGCATCGCTACCATTATTACAAGTTTCAAACGAATAGCCTTTGCCCTCCAAGAACAGTAAATGTCCTTTGAGCATATGGATTTCATCGTCTACCCATAAAATATTTGGCATAATTGATCGTTTAATTCTTGTTAAAAGTAATGCGTGTAAACCCCCGCTCGCCTCAAGACCTGTACTATTTTTACGTAACAGGTAAAACTATTGATATTGAGCACAAAGAATAAAATCATTAACGACCCTATTTACGGGTTTATTACTGTCAAGGATCCGCTTATTTACGAGCTGATCGACCACCCTTACTTCCAACGTTTGCGTCGTATTAGTCAATTAGGACTTACATACCTGGTTTACCCTGGTGCTTACCACACAAGATTTCACCACGCTATCGGTGCCATGCACCTTATGGGCCGAGCCATTTATACCCTGCGTCAAAAAGGTCACGAGATTACTCCGGAAGAAGAATGCGGCGTACTCATCGGCATTCTTTTGCACGACGTGGGCCATGGCCCCTTCTCTCATGCACTAGAACATACAATCATCCCGGGAGTTAGCCATGAAGCGCTTAGTCTGAAAATTATGGAAGAGCTCAACCATGAATTTGACGGAGCACTAACCTTGGCGATAGACATTTTCACCAACAATTACCCAAAGGCCTTCTTGCACCATTTGATTTCATCGCAGCTTGATATGGACCGACTAGATTACCTACGCCGCGACTCCTTTTACTCAGGCGTCACGGAGGGAAGCGTAAACTCTGAACGTCTAATTACTATGCTAAATGTGAAGGATGACCAGTTAGTAGTCGATTCTAAGGGCATCTATAGCATCGAAAAATTCTTAGTTGCACGCCGTTTGATGTATTGGCAAGTATACATGCACAAAACGGTGCTCAGTGCTGAATTTATGCTAGTCAATATTTTAAAGCGTGCAAAATACCTCGCAACTCAAGGTGAAGAACTCACCGGAACTCAAGCATTGAAACACTTCCTTCACGCGGACTACACATGGAATGACTTTGAAGAAAACTCAGCCATCCTAAATAAATTCGTCGAGCTTGACGACTTCGATGTGATGAGTGGCATCAAGGATTGGGCAAATCACAGCGATCTCATCCTCAGCGATCTAAGTAGCCGAATAATAAATAGAAATCTGCTAAAAATTCGAATTCAGGAAGCTCCATTCGAGACGGAATTGGCCGAAAAAATGGCTGAAGGGATTCGTAATCAATACGGTTTCACGTATGGCGAAGAGCACTACATGCTCATCGTCGATAAGGTGAAAAACCACGCATATAACAACAAAAAGGGACATATCAACTTGCTTTATAAAGACGGTCATACCAGTGACATCAGTACAGCAGCAGATCAAATGACCATCAATGCGCTAAGCGAACCTGTGGAGCGCCATTTCATCTGTTTCCCTAGAGAATTGAGACACTTACTATGAAGCACACACCAAAAACTCTAAGGTCTATATGTGAAGGATTAAAAATCCCTTGTCCTGCGGATCAAGAATCACTTGAGATTAGCGGGGTGGCCACACTCGAAGAAGCCGCCGCAGGAGACATTAGCTTCTTGTCTAACTTAAAGTATGCTGTCCAAGCACAGACTTCCCAAGCATCGGCCATATTCATCAAAAAGAACAGCGATGTAAATTCCAATGCAGTGCTTATTGAATGTGAAGATCCTTACATGACTTTCACTATGTATCTAACCGGACTTGAAAAGGAAATTGGCGGTGCGAAAGATGAGAGGAAAAAAGCTTTTATTGCTGATGATGCTATTTTAGGTAATGATTGTATTATTGAAGCTGGAGCAATAATTGCGTCGGGTGCTATTATTGGGGATAACTGCCGCATTGGTGCTGGCACCAAAATCTTATCTGCGGTACGCCTAGGCAACCGAGTGGTGGTGGAAGCAGGAGCTGTGATTGGCTCTCAAGGATTCGGCTTTGCACCCGATAAAAAAGGGGTGTATCACGCCATCCCACAGCTAGGAAAAGTCGTTATAGAAGACGATGTGTTCATTGGAGCCAATACGACTGTGGATCGCGGAGCTATCAGTGACACCCGTATTGGCCAAGGAACGAAGATCGATAACCAGTGCATGATCGCCCACGGGGTATCAATAGGTAAAAATACTGTAATAGCTGCACAGACGGGGGTTGCAGGTTCAACATTGATCGGCGATGACTGTAAATTTGGCGGCCAAGTCGGTATCATAGGACACCTGAAAATTGGGAATAATGTTACCATCTACGCGCAGAGCGGAGTAATGCACGATGTTCCGGACAATAAGGTTATCTTTGGCTCGCCAGCCCTTGACCGTAGACATTTTTTGAAATCATTCGCGGCCTTCAAAAAACAAGGCCTTTAGATATGCTGCAACAGACACTAAAAAAAACTGTTTCTTTCGAAGGAAATGCCCTTCATACCGGTGAATCCGTGAAAGTCAACCTAGTACCGAGTAATGCAAGTACAGGTATTGTGTTTGTCCGTACCGATTTAGATAACGCCGAGATCCCAGCACTCGCTAAGCACATTAAGCGCACAAACCGTCAGACTATACTTCAAAAAGGTGATGCATCTGTTGGTACTGTTGAACATCTTATGGCGTCTTTATATGCCCTTGGTGTAGACAACTTACGAGTAGAGCTTAACGGTAGTGAAATTCCGATTTTGGACGGTTCTGCAGCACCATTGGTCGATCTAATAACTGGTGCAGGTTTTGAAGAGCAGAGCACAGAGAAAAACTACTATGTATTGGATGAGCCGTTCACCTTTAAAGATGATAATGGTTCTGAAATAATGGCACTTCCAAGTGATTCATTCGAGGTTAGTGCACTTATCGATTACGGCACTTCTGTATTAGGGCCGCAACATGCGCATCTAAATCACATGACCAACTTCCGCGATGAGATCGCCAGCGCCCGCACATTCAGCTTCCTAAGAGAACTTGAGCCGCTACTTGACCAAGGCTTGATTAAAGGTGGCGATTTAAATAATGCCATTGTATACGTAGACCAAGAAATTGCACCCGCAACTTTGGATAAACTAAAGACAGCGTTTGAAAAAGAAGATGTTCAGGTAACCTACAGAGGTACGTTGAACAATATCGAACTTCGCTTCTCAAACGAAGCAGCAAGACACAAGTTGCTTGATGTTATTGGAGATATTGCCCTTTTGGGTCGACCGCTAAAAGCACGTTTGATTGCAACTAAACCCGGGCATGGCGTAAATGCAGAATTCACTAAGGCCTTGGCTGCAAAGATTCGTAAGGATGAAAGCAAACCAAGACCACCAAAATATGACCCTAATCTTCCACCAGTCAAAACGGTCGAAGATATTATGGCGTTGATTCCACACCGTTCACCGTTCCTATTGGTCGATAAGATTATGGAACTGACTGAAGAACGTGTGGTTGGGGTAAAGTCAGTTACAATGAATGAGCCATTTTTCGTTGGACACTTCCCAGGTTCTCCGGTAATGCCGGGTGTGCTTCAGGTTGAGGCAATGGCGCAATGCGGTGGGATTCTTGCACTTAGTTCTGTACCAGATCCTGAAAACTACCTTACATTCTTTATGAAAATTGACAACGTGAAATTTAAGAAAAAGGTTGTTCCAGGCGACACATTGATTTTTGACCTTAAACTCATTACTCCAATAAGAAGGGGTATCGTTCATATGCTCGGTCGAGCGTTTGTGGGCGAAACACTCGTAAGTGAGGCCGAGTTGATGGCGCAGATTACCAAATAATGATTCACAAATTCTCCGATGTACATCCGTCCGCTAACATTGGCGACCAAGTAGAAATTGGTCCATTTACTTCTATAGCGGCAGATGTTGAGATTGGAGAAGGCACTTGGGTTGGTCCTAATGTTACGATCATGGATGGTGCTCGTATTGGGTCTAACTGCCAAATTTTTCCGGGTTCCGTTATTTCAGCAGTTCCACAAGATTTAAAATTCGAGGGGGAGCACACCACTGTCGAGATTGGCGATCGAACTACAATCAGAGAATGTGTGACCATAAACCGGGGTACGAAGGCCTATGGTAAAACAACGCTTGGTGAAGATTGTCTAATTATGGCTTACGTGCATATCGCACACGATTGTATCATTGGAAACCGCGTTATACTTGTTAACTCCGTAGCCCTAGCGGGTCATGTTCAAGTGGGCGATTGGGCAATTATTTCAGGATTGAGTGCCGTACACCAGTTTGTAAGGATTGGCAACCACGTTATGGTTGGTGGAGGTGCGATGGTACGAAAAGATGTACCTCCGTTCATAACTGCAGCTGGCGAACCGCTAACCTATGCAGGTGTAAATAGCGTTGGTTTACGCAGACGTACCTACCACAACGACGATATAAGAGAGATTCAAGACATCTACCGAATACTCTACCAAAGCGGTAAAAATATTAGCCAAGCATTGGAAGTGGTAAAAACCGAATACGGTGATAGCCCGATAGCTAAAGAAATCATCTCGTTTATTGATGAGAGCGAAAGAGGATTGATAAGAAAATAGGCTTATGATTACCCTTGGAAATCTTCAAAAGACCTTTGGCAATCAGCACGTCTTGCGGGGAGTGAACTATACCTTCGAAGCGAACTCGAAGACAGTCATTTTAGGTTCAAACGGATCGGGGAAATCTACCCTTATTAAAATATTATCTGGCGCTCAGGAAGCGACAGAAAACGCACCACAATACAACTTTAACGGGAAGAGCATTCCTTCAGTCGAGGCAGGCAGCATCTGTACTGTCGCAGCACCCTATGTGGCTCTAAACCCTATGTTTAGTCTAAAGGAAACATTAAACTTCCATGCTAGAATGTGTGGTTTTACCCAAGGCATAAATCTCGACCAATGGATTGAGGACGCGGGACTAAAACCTCATTTTAATAAACGTTTGAAGACCTACAGCTCTGGAATGAAACAGCGGGTGAGATTGCTCCTGGCTATCGCTAGCCCGAGACCAGTACTGTTGTTAGATGAGCCAACAAGTAATTTAGATAAGCAAGGTGTTGAACTTTACAGACGGATGATTCAAGAATTGGCCATCGACAAAACCATTATTGTTGCCAGCAACTACGTCGCTCAAGAATATGATTTCTGTAGTGGTAAACTACTCCTTGAAAAGCATTATTAAACCATAAAAATAGCCCTTTGCATTTGCAGTATATTTAGGCTACAAACAATTCGATTATGGCAAGTACTTCAGATATCAAAAACGGAATGTGCATCAACTTTAATGGTCAGCCGTTCCAAGTTATTGAATTCCTACACGTAAAACCAGGTAAGGGCGCTGCGTTTGTGCGCACGAAAATTAAAAACCTAGAGACTGGTCGTGTATTAGACAATACATTCCCTGCGGGTTCTAAAATCGAGACTATTGACGTAGAAACTCGTCAGTACCAGTTCTTGTATAACGACGGGACTGACTACCACTTCATGAATACAGAGAACTACGAGCAATTGACCTTTGCTAAAGACCTGATCAATGCACCCGATTTCTTGATAGACGGAATGATGTGTCTCGTACTATTCCATGCAACTGAAAACAGAGCAATGGCTGTCGAACTTCCAAGAACTGTTAATTTGAAGGTTACCTATGCAGAACCAGCAGTTAAAGGAAATACGTCTACCAACGCTATGAAAACAGTTACGGTTGAAGGTGGTGCAGAAGTTCAGGTGCCATTATTTATCAAAACAGATGAAGAGATTGTAATCAATACTGCAGACGGTTCTTACAAGGAGCGTGCGAAGTAAGCGTCACTCAAATAATTAATTAAAAGCCACCTCTAACTGGGTGGTTTTTTATTTGGTTACAGTTTCAATAATCGTATAGACTACGATAAATAATAAGAATAGCCACGCACCTAGGGCGACCTTGCTCCATTTGATGTTTTTGCCCTCTTCCAGAACATCAACGATACGCTCTTCAAGATTACCCAACCCGAGAGCTTCAAAATCATCTTTAGGCTTGGCTTCGTAGGCTAAGATTTCCGGAGTTAAGTAATATGCTTGTTCAATTTCATCATACTCAAACCAGTTTATTTCAACACCATCATTAATGTGAATCAGTGTGTCCAACTCTTGCTTGAGAATGGCGCGTTCGCCAATAGTTTTTTGCAAATAACGTATGGTCTTGTCCATCGGGATAAATTTAGGGTAAAAAAAACCGCCGCTCCCGATGGGAGCGGCGGCTTTTATCAATAATCTAAGTGATTACATATCCCACCATAGGCGGTAAGTCGCAGTAACACCAAATTTATCGTCTGGGGTAGACGTCAATGGCATTGGTACATTTGCACTATTGTACAAATACTCGCCTTCAGGGTAAGGCATTCTACGAGGAATATCACTTAAGTTAGCATCAGTTGGAGCTGTTAAAGTTGGGAAACCCGTTCTTCTCCAATCTGTCCATGACTCTGTTGAAGTGAACATAGCCACATACTTTTCATTCATAATAAGCTCTAGATCGGTAGTCGCCGACAATGAATCCACATAAGTAGTTATGGATGCAGCATCTACTCCTAACCACGTCATGTGAGACTCAATAGCGTCTTCCAAGGAAGCTCTAGCAGATGTAGCATCTCCACTATTCATCTCTGCTTCTGCCTTAATGAAATGTAATTCAAAAGGAGTAACTAGAGGTAAATCAGAAGTAGCTGCTCCATAAGATGGCAATGTCAAGCTATCTGCTGAACGGTAGAAGCTTATTCTAGGGTCAGAAGAAGCTTCCATCATATCATACATAGTTCCGAACTGGCTGATGTAACCAGCGCGATCGATAACAGTAAACTGGTACCATGGATTCTGGTTAAGTGCAGCTTCATAGCGCATCACTGAGTAAGCACCTGCATTCAAAGCATCGTCACAAGCAGAAATTACTGCTGCCGCATCGTAGCTAGATGTCTTACTTAAATGGTTAAGGTAACGTGCCTTTAGTGCATCGGCTTTTGCCGCCCATGCCGCTAAATCTCCACCATGTACAAGATCATCACTACCAGGTACAACTGAACTTGGAAGAGCTAAATCTGCCTTACCTTCTGCTAGTAGCGTGAAGATGGTGTTGTAGATATCCTCTTGTGAATCATAAGCAGGCTTTAGATTTGCTGCGCCAGTAAAAGCCTCAGTGTAAGGGATATCACCGAAATGATCGGTAAGAATACCCAAAGCAAACGCAGTCATGATTTTAGCTATACCACGATAAGCAGGAGCATCTTGCTCATCTGCCATATCCATGACTAACTGCAAATCATATAGACCTCCAGCGTAAGAATTATTCCAAGGAGTATTAAAATCTCCCTCTCCTATCTGTGCATAACGGTTGTGCGCCAAAGATTGACGATCCGTTCCAGTCATCTGCTGCATGAAGATACTTGTAAGACGAGGCAAAACATCGCCTTGAAGCATTCCACAACCAGCTTGCGCAGCAGGAAGTAGTACTCCCATGCTCACTTCTGACGGTCTATTCTGGTCGAGTTTCTTTTCCTCTAACCAAGCGTCCGAACAAGCAGTAAACCCAACCGCGGCTACTGCTAAAATTGCTAAATATTTAATTTTCATAATACTTTATTTTTAAAGGTTAGCCTTCAAATTGAAGATTACACCCATAGTATTAGGCATGTTGAAGTAATCCGCACCCTGGCTATTTGTAGCTCCTGAAAGGTTAGTTTCTGGATCTACTCCACGGTAAGGAGTTCTTAAGAAGATATTACGTCCGCTAACTCCAACAGATAAGCCTTTTAGTTTTGTTCCGCTGAGTGCATCCGCGTTAAACTTGTAGTTAACACCAATATTTCTCAAACGAACCCAGCTACCGTCCTCGATAAATGGACGTGAAGCACCTGTAAATCCTGATAGTGGACCTAGAGCATAAGAGTCGATGTCATTTAGAACCGGAGTTGTATTAGGTTGGCCGCTGATATCGTTTCCATCAGCGTCTGTTGTACCAGGAGCATAAACACCTGTATTACCCATAACAACATCTTCCCAAACAAAAGTCTCACCACGAGCTGCACCAGATGGGTGCATATCCGTGTCGATATGTGTACCGAAGTAATACAATGCACCACGAGTACCGTTCCAGATGTCACCACCTTGACGAATGTCCCATAGCATATTGAAGCTCCAGTTTTTGTATGACGCCGCAGTGCTAATACCCATCAAATAGTCTGGGTTAGGATCACCTACAACAACTTCAGTAGAAGAGTAAATAGGATATCCATTACCATCAACTAAGGCATTACCTTGTTCATCACGTGCCCAGTCATCACCATAAAGCGTACCGTAAGCTTCACCTTCAACTAAACGCTGGTTTGCTCCAAAGAAACCCCATGGAAGACCAATAACGTCAACACCATCAGCTAATGTCTCAACAACATTACGGTTGCGGGTGAATGTCATACCTGCATCCCAAGTAAAGTCATCAGTTTTCACAAGGTTAGCGTTTAATTGTACTTCCACACCAGTATTAGTCATTGTACCGGCATTCAAGAACGTACTTGTAAAACCGCTAGATCCTGCAACCGGAACAGCTACAATAAGATCTTGAGAAGTCTGCTGGTAGAGCGTAACATCTACGTTAAGTTTGTTTTCAAACAGCCCTAACTCAGCACCTACCTCGTTGGTAATGGTGTATTCTGGACGCAAATCAGGGTTACCCAATACGTTGCTCTGAGTAAATCCAGTTGCACCTAAGTAAGGGAAACTGATACCATTGATCCATCCAGATCCAACACCAGCTTGATTGAAATATGTCGCATTCGAAGCGAAAGGAGGCTCTGAACCTACCTGAGCAGAAGACATGCGTAGTTTTGCAAATGAAAGGAAATCACTCTTAATATCTAACATATCAGTCAATATCAATGATAAAGATGCTGATGGGTATATAATTGGAGTTGCAACATCACCAAAGGTTGAAGCCTGATCACGACGTGCAGTCAATGTTAAGAATGCCCAGTCTTCATAATCTAATTGTGCCTCACCATAAACACCAAAAATTCGACGACCAGTAAGGCCTTCGTATGCAAACTGGCTTTGAGCATTACTCATATTATAGAAGTTTGGTAATACCAAACCTGAGCCATAAGTACTTACATATTTACGATCACGATCGTTTACGTTCATTCCTCCTAAGAAATTCGCGCCGATAGGACCTAAATCTGTTGAATACTGAACAGTCAAATCGTGATTTTGCTCTTTAATCGAATAAATTTCATCTGTAATCGATCCACCAGGGAATGTTCTCGAGTTCAAAGAGATAATTTGCTTACGAACATCTGAATATTGGTCAATACCATAACGATATGAAATCAACAGATTATCGACTGGTGACCAATCGAACTTAGTATAACCGAAAACACGGTTAACTTCATCGGTAAATGGATTCATATTGATTGTCCAATAAGGGTTGTCGTATCCACCACCTGCACGGTAATTTCTTTGTGTACCGTCAGCATTCAAGTATGCTGAAGGGTCAGACGGGTCTGTAGCACCATTTGCATTATCAAACGTTGGGGGTGTACGCAACAATCCTAGCATCAATCCTGAAAGATTGGATCCTTGTTGAACACGGTAACCGCCTGAATTTGTGTAGGCCAAAGAAGCCGTTGCTTTTAAGTTAGTAGCAACTTGTCCTGTTCCCGTTAGGCGTATAGTTGTACGCTCAAAAGTGTTTAAAGGTACAATACCTTGATCTTGCAAGTTTGCAATAGACAAATAGTAAGAGCTTTTCTTACCTCCTCCAGAAAGGGTTAACGAGTTGTTCAGTCTTCTACCATTTTGAAAGAAGTTTCCGGCATTGTCATATGGACTAACACCCCAACCTCCTACTACAGCAGAAGAATCTTGAGTAATAACTCCATTGGCATCATAACCTAATTGCGTTAATGCAGGTCCCCACGAGAATGGGTTACTGGTTCCTCCAGCGTATGATCCAAAGTAACCTTGAGAGTACTTGTTCTGAGTCTCAGGCATTTTGTTTACTTGAGAAATTTCAAGTGATGAACTTACATTAACCTGGAAATCCTGGTTGTAAGCACCCTTCTTTGTGGTAATTAAGATTACACCATTCGCACCACGAGTACCGTAAAGTGCAGCAGCAGCACCACCCTTAAGAACTGAGATTGTCTCAATATCATCTGGGTTGATGTCAATCGCACGGTTGGAATATGCCACACCGTCTCTAAGATCGGACGTACCAATCTGAGAATTATCGATTGGCACACCATCTACAACCATCAAAGGCTGGTTATCGTTTGATGTAAATGTAGCATTACCGCGAATCTTAATATAGGAAGCAGCACCTGCAGCACCCGATGAGTTGGTTACTTGTACACCACTCACCTTAGCAGAGATACCACTAACGATGTTTGATTCACCTGATTCTTTAATAGAAGCACCTTTTACTTCCTCCACGCCGAAACCTAGCGCCTTTTTTTCACGAGCAATACCACCGGCAGTGACTACTACCTCCTCCAGTTGTTCGAAAACATCTGGAGCTGCTGGCACCTCGCCCTTTTCTGGTTCATTCTGTGCAAACGCAGTTACGCTACATGCAATCAGAAAGGACCAAACGAGTAAAAACTTGTTTTTCATTGTACCTGTTTTTGTTAAACTAATGTTAAGTACGCTAAAATTGCACTTTCCAATAGACAAAAACAAGTGTTTTGAACAGAAATGTCGACTTTAATGTAAATCCCATAAATAAACGTGGCTATTATTTCTATTCCGGCATAAGATTGAACGAAATGACTTGTTATGATTTACAATCGAATACTGACAAGAGATAAAAAATCTACCCAATCATCTGTTTGCTTTATTTGCTTTGTTTAATTGATTCGACACAATCGACAAACAAGCGAGTATCGCAGTAAACCCCCAGAAAGGCGCACTGGCCTTATCCATGTCTAAAAAGTTGTTGAGAAATCCGTGTAGATAGTAAGTGACCAGACCTAAAAAGGCGAGTCTTAGAAGGCCTTTTAATCGGTTGCTATCTAATCGTTGATACGAATTTACACTCACTACAATGACCGTGATAATAATACCCAAGAAGGTGACTAGACCAAATGTGCCAGATTCTGCCAAGGGACTTAAATATTCACTATGTGCATTGCCCCGGTTTCCTCCGTTTGTAGAGATGATGGTTTTCTCTGATGATTTCTGATATGGTGCATAAAGGAACATATAAGTCCCCGGACCGTGTCCTAGGAACGGGCGTTCCAAATACATTCTGATGGCGCAATTCCATCTATTGATACGCTCTAAGTTAGAAGCATCTGTACTTACATTCGTTACAGAAGCAACGTGTTCGTTCAAATCGTCTGAAGAATCCTGTGTATTGCGTTCGAACTTCGAACTTATATAAGAAAAATTTAGAGCTGTGACTAAAAGGACCAACCCTGCGAGAGACCAAACCACTCTTTTGGACATACGGAAAGCATACACCAAATAAACGGCACCGGCACCTAATAGTGAAAGCCAAGCGGCGCGGGTGTAAGAAAGTACTGTGGCCGCAGTGAGTACAACGAGCAGTACTGCTGCGATTGCATTAAAACCCCAAGAGGATCTACGGAAAGTCAGATAAAGTGCGGCCGGATATAACATCGCTAGCACGGCACCATAGGAGGTATGTTCCTTGAAAAGAGGAAACATTACCCAAGTTGAGGTCTTTTTTGTGAAGCCGTACTGGCTGTGGATGACCATCGTGTATGTACACGCAATGATGAGTGGAACTAGTAAGAGCCAAAGGAATCGGACTGCGTTTTTAGGGTCGCGTAAAAACAAATGACCCAACACAAAGTAGTAGGGTATGATAAACCAGACGCGAGTTATCCACTGCTTTAATGAAACCACGGGTAGTTGCGACGTGATTACTGTCAATAGCATCCATGCCAAATAAATGTAAATGGCAATTGAGATGGGGTGTTTGATTAGACGGATATCGTATTCTCCCATGAAGAGCATTTTAACCATCACAAGGGCCGAGATAGAGACTAGCATTGGCTCAGTCGGCAGTGAAAGTCCTGCTCCTCCGGTAAGGTCCGTTAGGTTAACAGATAAAGGTGTGGAAAACACTACGAACCACATGGCCCAATCCAGTCGAAATAGAGTGAGCCATACTACAATCAGTCCGGCTGGTAACAACAACAACTCCCACCACTCATTTGCCACGATTAGGCCAATAAGTGGAAGCACGAGCAACGCAATGATGGCGATACCCTTATTTGTTATTTGCGTCCTGGTGGTCACTATTCCTTCGCTCGAAGCTCCAAGAATGTGCCGCGAACCAAAAGGGTGAATACCACGAGAATAAATACGGCAAACCCTACAGCAAGAATAAGAATGCTACGTTTTGGGTAGGTCTTACGCTCTGCAGGACGTGCCTCGTCCACCTTAAATGTGGCAGGAAGGTTTTGATTCATATCCACCTTTGCCTGATCAAATTTCGTTTTGAGCTTTACCTCTTCTTCTTTGAGTAGTTGAAGCTCGTCACGAATAGCTACATATTTTCCCCCATATTTCGCCAAGGTGTCTAGGCGACGTTCTAATTGCCTAATGCGTGACCCAGATGCACCGGCTGCCAATGCTATGGCGTACTGCTCATTAAAAACGGCACTTTGACTTTCGTAATCGTGCACCCCTTTATAGCGAAGTTCAGTGATTTTATCTTCCATCGTTTGAATCTCCTTTTGCAAACCACGATATTCATTTTCTACAATCTGAAGTCCCATTTGCGCGCGGCCTTTGGCAACACGACGCTTCACCTTATCTACAAGCTTGTAGATGTAATTGGCAATATCGGCTGCAGTTTGTGGATCTGTGTCGAGCACATCGATTTCTACAGACATGAATTGGGTACGGTTAAACTCAATCTTATTCTCGTACTCCTTAAAAAGCTTCGTGCGCGGATAGTCAGAAGCCGTGTCAATTTCATAGTGGTTCATCAAATCGAATTTGGTAATCACACTGTCGCGAATTTCTCCAGAGCTTAAGATTTGCAAGAGCTGTTCAGCTTGTTGCTCATCGCCGTATTCGAAAATATCTTCATCACCGTAACCATTCGTCTGTGGAAGGAGAGCCTTCGAAACAGAATTGGTCGTTGAAGGGAAAAGAATTACCTGTGACTCAAAAAGTGGCTTAATGAAAGTTGGTCCGCTAAAAATAACTGCGACCACCATTGACAGGAACGGAATAACCACCAATGGCTTCCAATTCTTGTATACAAACGAGATTAAATTTGAGCTGCTGTATTCCATATTGTTATTATTTCCAATGTGTTAAGTCCTTATCTAGGAGTTTTTCCAATGCTTCGATGTAAGGTGCAAAATAACGAAGTAAAAACAAGCGATCCGCCTCTTCTATGCCCTCAGGCTCTGCCAATACTATGTTTTTTACCATTGACTTGATTTTTTTCGGCAATATAGAGGCCACTGCGGGGCCTATTCCGCCCAATACCTTTTCCACTACCTTGTTCTTAGGAACCTCAGCGCCATGTTTCACTACCTCCAAAGGTTTTAGTTCTTTGTTTAAGCCTAGAAACTCCGCTATACCTTCGAGTGTCGCTGCTGGCTCCTCCAATAATTCGTCCTGCCAAACAACGTGAATGTTCTCACTTTTAAAGTGCTTGAGCCAGCGCTTTAATTGCGGAGCATACTTGCCCAATTCGAAATAACATTCGTCCCAGCCCCAACGAGCCTTTTCCAATCCTGCTTCAACGTTCAATGCCTCTAAAAATGAACGTTGCTCCTTCCCGTATTTCTTGGCCATGTTGTAATGGCTGTATGCTCTACTCATCGGATTGCGAAGGCTCACAATAATCTTTGCCTCGCAATTGTACGCTGCAATGCGCTCTGCTGCTTCCTCTGAAGGAAGGTAGGCTGTTGAAGCATCTAAAATGAATGGTGATTCCCCGGCCTCAGCCACCAGCCGATCATAGTTTTCGCGATCTTGAACAAAGGCTATGTGACGCTGCTCCAAAACCGTAGCATTAAAATATTGCTGTTCAT
>MDTG01240744.1_pt1 | contig 39164 bp, 35 predicted proteins | sample 811421 | NCBI WGS metagenome assembly MDTG01 (sample SAMN05326645, study PRJNA326480) | marine metagenome | isolation source: seawater | place: Pacific Ocean: South East | collected 2011 | reverse complement strand
TGATAATTATGACGGTACCACCCACCTGAGCATCACCCAGAAGGGCTATAACTATGTGGAAGGGGGCTTGGATCGCTACATTGCCGCCCAAAAAAGCTGGAAGAAGTATCTGCCAAAGCTTATTGCACACGCCTCCAACCTGCACATCAAATCGGAAGCTTAAACCTTCCGCTTACCCTACTCCTCTAGCACCGACCGCACCACTGCTTCTGCAACGCGTTCGCCATCCATAGCTGCGGATATAATCCCACCGGCATAACCTGCACCTTCGCCACAGGGATACAACCCTTCAACTTCAGGATGAACTAAGTATACCGGTTCCCGCGGAATCCGTACAGGAGACGAGGTTCGTGTTTCTGGGGCATGCACAACCGCCTCATTGGTTAAGTAACCCTTCATTTTACGATCAAAAGCCACAAACCCCTCACGTAGACACTTCACAATGAAATCAGGAATTATCTCTGCTAAATTCACCGATCGAAGTCCTGGTGCATAGGAAGTCTTTGGCAAATCTTTGGATACACGCCCATCCATAAAATCTACCAATCGTTGCGCCGGAGCAGTTTGCGTGCGCCCACCCGCTTCCCACGCCTTCCGCTCAATCTTGGCCTGAAACGCCATCGCTGCCAATGGTCCATAATCCACCTCATAGGCCATGAAATCGGCTAATTCTAATTCCACTACAATGCCTGAATTTGCTGTAGATCGAGCTCGCCTAGATGAAGACCATCCATTGGTCACAATCTCTCCTGGCTTAGTCGCACAAGGCGCTACCACCCCTCCCGGGCACATGCAAAAGGAATAGACCCCGCGCCCCTCGACCTGATGCACCAACGTATAGGGTGCCGCCGGCAAATACTTGCCACGCGACTCACACGAATATTGAATGGAGTCGATGAACGCCTGTGGGTGCTCTACCCGCACCCCAATCGCCAGCGGTTTCATTTCCATTGCAATTTCCCGACGAACCAACAGCTCAAAAATATCTCGAGCTGAATGCCCAGTAGCCAAAATAACGCGGTTGGCAGGTACTTTACGAATATCGCCATTTAAAGCATCGACATCATTACCCCTTCCGATCTTCATCACTTCTAAGCCAACAATACGACTAAATAACCCAAAATCTTCACCAACCATAGAACCCTCAGGCGAACTCCCTACTTCCTCCAACAAAATATCCACCACGCGATGCCCAAAATGCACCTCACCACCATGCTCCAAAATACACTCCCGGATGGCCGCAATAATCTTAGGCAACTTATTGGTCCCAATGTGCGGATGCGCCTCAACTAAAATCTCTGGTACCGCCCCAAAACCTACCAAAAGCTCTAAAATATGCCGCACATTCCCACGCTTCTTGGCCCGCGTATACAGCTTTCCATCCGAGTAGGTGCCTGCGCCACCCTCTCCAAAACAATAATTCGAATCCGGATTCACCAGATGATTGACATTGATGTCTTTCAAATCTTTTACCCGCTCTCGTACATCCTTCCCACGCTCCCAAACTATCGGCTTTACCCCCTGCTCCAAGAGGCGAAGCGCCGCAAATAAACCGGCCGGCCCAGCCCCCACAATATGTACCTCTTTCGCCTCTCGCACATCCTGATACTCCGGCAAATACGCCGCCCTAGGCTCGTTCAAGGCCCATTGCAGCGCCTTCCATTCAGCCTCTTCGTTCGGACCAAACACCAGTACTTGCAGCTGCATCACCGGCACCCTACCCCTAGCATCAATAGATCGCTTGCATACATGAATACCTATTAGTTCTTCGGGTTGAAACAACCCATGCCTCCTCGAAGCCCTTTCTACCTCTTTACGCAAGAGTTTGTATGTGGCGGCTATTTCAGGAGTAACACGGAGGGTTAGTTCATTAGGCATGAAGAAAGATACAGTATCTCAGAGAATTACAAGAGACATATTATCCACCAGCAATGAACAAACCCAAACCCACTTTATCCCCAACAATTCTCACACTCATTCCCTATACTACATCTATGAATTGCCCCCTTTGCTCGATCCCGACTCAGCTGTACCACACCCGCATCGAACACGATAACCTATGCTACTACCGCTGCCTAGATTGTCACTCAGTAGCCATGCATCCACAGCATTACCTTTCATATGAAAAAGAAAAAGCCCGCTACCTAACCCATAACAACGACATCAATGATCCTCGCTATCAAAAGTTTGTGCAACCCGTTATTCAAGCCGTCACCACCAATACCAATATCACTCATCATGGGTTAGACTACGGAGCAGGAACTGGCCCGGTCATCACTAAACTACTTCGAGAAAAGGGTTACTCAATGACCACCTATGACCCTTTTTTTATTCCAAACTCCGAGGCACTTAATACTACCTATGACTTCATAGTATGCTGTGAAGTAGTAGAACATTTTCATCATTTTCAGCGTGAGTTTGCCCAATTCAATCAGTTACTAAACCCCGGAGGTCTCTTGGTCATAAAAACCGAACTCCTCACTAAAGATATCGACTTCCCCAACTGGTACTACATTAACGATCCTACCCATACTTTTTTCTACACTCCCGAGGGAATGCGCCGGCTACTTAGCAAACATGGCTTTCAAAATCTCAACATTTCACCACGCTTAGTTATTGCAATTAAGGTTTAATACCCAATTTTTACTTAAAGATTCGTTATTATTCGAAACTCACACAGAATTAGGAAACCTATAATCGTATTCCTTGTCAGCTGCCCAAGTCAAGTTTGCCTATAGCTCATTTTGAATTCACTTACTACGTGCCTTTTTGATAAAGATATTATTCATTGCTTTAAGAAAATACCAGATATCTGTACGTATAGGATTTTTTAGATAAGATTCTAAATATACTCTTTCAGATTCGATAATTTCAGAAAGTGTTTCAGGTAAATCGGCATAAAATGGTGGGATTAAGCCAGGTTTAACTGTTATTCTTAACTCTTGTAAATCCTCGGGATATAAACTGTAATAATGCCTGCTAAGTGGCCGGACACCAACGAATTTCATTTGTCCCTTAAAATAGTTTATGAACATAGGTAATTCATCAATCCAAAGCTTGCGAAATAATTTACCCCAACTTGTGATTCGAAAATCATCCTTAATTTTTCCGCCTACTTGAAGATTATTCTTATTAAAAACAAAGTCCTGCAAGTATTCTGAATAAGGATACATGGTACGCATTTTATATACTGTGAATAACTTTCCGCCTTTACCAATCCTCTTCAGCCGAACCAATGGTCCATAGGTAGGTTCCATATCATATACTGGCTCAGAATTCTTCTTCGATACAATATATGTCAGATATCCGATACGCTGATAACCAATTATTTTAAAACCACAAGAGACCAAGCGTCCTAAACCTTCTGTTAACGATATGACCCTATTATTGCCTTTAGTAATCCAAAAATAGATTTTCTTCGTCACACTCCACTTTGGAAACACTCGCTTTAATATAAAGTCCAGAAAATAATAAGGATTACTTATAATTCGTGGAAATTTATTTAAAATTCTCATCCTTCTTGAATCTTTTGTTTCCAAACAAATCAATAAATAATCTCCCGTATGAAGACATGTATTTACTTTTTCGAAAAATTTGTTGACCCTAGGTAAATTATTTATTCTATGAATACTAGCTATGCCATAAATACCGCTGGAAATGGGCTTTAAAACTTCTAATTGAGATGGGTCAATCCACTCAAAATCAGAAATATCAAAGCCTAAATTCAGGGATTTAATAAATTTATTGATACCTTTTTTTTTTGTATCTAACATGGAAATTTTCGGAATTACTTCAATCAGTTCCATTTATATACTTCTAATTTATACTTAGAAGAGATGCAATCATAAGTATAAAATGTGTTAATAGTAATTTTTAAGATATTATTTGTTTTAGTTTTATTTCATTCAGGAATATTAACGTCTAAAAAAACTAATTCTATACTTAAGAGCTTGTTTAAATGTTGGTAAGGTATTATAAGTTGCTTGCTCATCATCATTATACATAAAATCAGAATAACCTTTTTCAATTAAATCAATTGCTTCTATCATCGCATCTGAAGCTATTTCGTAGTTTTTTTTCACCAATTTATTAAAAGTGTCATCATTAGTAACTTTTATGCGCTTTTGAACAACTATATCTCCCGAATCAATTCCTTCATCCACAAGATGTATTGAAACACCCGTTTCAACTTCCTTCTTATAAAGAACCCAAAATGGTGTTAACCTCCCTCTATTTTTTGGAAGTAATGCATTATGTCTATTTAAGACGCCTATGCTCGGTATATCGATAAGCGGCTTCTTAAGAATAGACTGACTTTGATTAATAATCACATCTAACTTCTTTTTTCTTAATTTGTTAAGATAATCTTGATTATTAGGATTATCGGTGAAGTCAACAATAATATTGTATGAGTTAGCAAAAAACTCCAAACCTGGTGACTTAATAAAAGAAAAAAGGGATGATACTTTTTTCTGCACTTTGAATAATAAAGTCTTAAAAACATTTTTTACAAAATTTAGAGGGCCTAATATGATTAAGAGACTAAATAAATAAATAATCTTTGATTTTTTCTTTCCAACTTTTAACCTCCCTCCTTTAGTTATTGTTATACCAACAATTTGTTCATGCTTTACTTTAATAATGTCTTTTATAAAATCAAGAGTATACAATGGATCTTCCATCGTAATGATCCATATTTTCATATTAGCTCAATCTCCTTACAGTACTGTTTAATCGTTGTTGATTTATATCCTCGATCTTTAAAAAATTTAATCTGTTGTTCATAAATAGGTCGAGCTTCGGGACCAAGATTTTTTACTTTCAAATTGGAACGAAGCCAATCTTGCAAGAAATAAGCCACAGGATTTTTTGATCGTGAAGTAATTTTACGCGGTTCATCCGACTCATCAATAAATTCATTTGGATGGATATCAAAAACTACTGGTTTTCCAGTCAGTGAAGATTCATAGTGAATAAACCACTTTTGCATATTTGTTATACCCGGAAAAACTCTCATGGTTGTACCCAAATATGGTAAAACAAATGCAGAAAGTGGAATTTCTATAAGTGGACCTATTCCTTTTTTAAAAATATTATCAGAGTTTATCATATATGGCTTTCTGGGTGCTTTAAGCCAGTTCAGTTTTGTTCTTCCACCAAATGAGAGAAAGAAATCGAATCTCTGAGAAGCAATGGAACTATCAATTTTATATCCGGCCTCAATCAATGCCTGTGCTGTTTCCTCATTAACCCTAAGTGCAGGTGCGCGAAAACTAATGATTTCCTGTCCACTAATATCTTCCAATAATTTTTTAGATTCGATTAAATGCCTTTTCTGTCTTTCAAAGGGCATTACATCGAAACCATTTTCTTTTAAATGAGACTTGCCGTGTGAAGCAATTTCATGTCCAGCCTCAGCCGCAATTTTAACAATATCAGGAAATTTATTTGCAATATAATATGTATAGAAAAAAGTTGATTTAATATTATAATTATCATAAATGTCTAGTAATTCTGGCATTCCTTCCCGTAGTACTTTTTCCCCAGTTTTATCCCTCAAAGTATTGAACCATATGGATGTGGTCTCTACATCATTTGTCCACAATGTATAATTATTTGATTTCATCTGATGGCGTTATTAATACTAAAATTTCAAGCCAAATATATTTATAATATGTTCAACAATTCTTGATGAAGTTTCACCATCCCATAATTCAGGTATAGCTCCATTTTTCCAATTTCCTGAAAAAAGCTTCTCTAAAACATGCTTGATTGCTATAGGATTAGTGCCAATGAGTTCATTTGTTCCAATTGTACATGTTTCAGGTCTTTCTGTACTATCACGAAGTGTAATACATGGAATACTCATAAATGTCGTTTCTTCGGTAATTCCTCCTGAGTCAGTTATAACAGCTTTAGAACGTTCAACTAGATAATTAAATTCTAAATATCCTAAAGGATCAACTAGAAACAATCTATTATGTTTAATTCCTAATTTTTCGAATATTTTTCGAGTCCTTGGATGTACAGGAAAAATTATTGGAAAATCTTTTGAATTATTTAAAATTTCATTGATCAATGACTTTAATACCTCTTCCTCATCCACATTGGATGGGCGGTGTAAAGTCATTACAATATACTTTCCACTCTTTAACCCAAATTTTTCCCATAATTCAGATTTCCTAAACCTATTCCGATTTTTCACCAATGTATCTATCATTGTATTCCCAACAAAAAATATTTGATTCTCCCCTACACCACTTTTTCTCAAATTTGCATTTGCCACACTAGAAGTAGTGAAAAAATAATCAGTAATCGAATCTGTTGTTATACGATTAATTTCCTCAGGCATACTCCAATCACCAGAACGAATTCCTGCTTCGACATGAGCAATAGGTATATTCATTTTCTTTGCTGTTATTGAACAAGCCATCGTTGACGTAACATCACCAACAACAATACATAATTGAGGGGCTTGATTTAGTAAAACCCTCTCATAACCAATCATTATTGCTGCTGTTTGTTCTGCTTGAGTACCTCCACCAGCTCCCAGATTTATATCTGGTTCTGGTATATCTAATTGTTCAAAAAAATTTCCACTCATATTCTGGTCATAATGTTGACCTGTATGAATAAGGCGATAATTGATATCTACCCCTATTTTATTTTTTAATTTAATCACATTGATAATTGGAGCAATTTTCATAAAATTGGGTCTTGCTCCAGCAATAATATCTATTAACATTAAATCAATTTTTCTTTAGAGTTTTGGAGTAGTTTTCAATCAAATCAGTTAAAAAAGTAGCTACGTTTATTTTTTCACTCAACATTAGATTTCTTCTATCTGTTTGAACCTGTTGATAATTTGGTATTTGTAAGATCTCGTCAACTTTTTCTAGGAGTTCATTTGGATAATCTGGCGATAGACTATATCCAAGCTGATATTTATTTTCAAGCTCATCTAAGTAACTTATTCGTCCTGAAAAATCATTATATCGTATAAACGGGGTGCCTAGCACACCAGCTTCTGCTGCCATTGTTTGACTGTCCCCAATATATAGAGTAGAGAATGCAATCACGTGATGTATATCAATTGGATCAATTGATATTCTATACTTTTCTAAGTCCTTCTCAAGAGAGCGCTCAGATGTTATATAAACAGTTCCATACTTTTCTAACTTAGAAATCAACTTTATTGCAAGATCATTGCTTAAACCTCTAATGTTTGTATCATGGTGAGCTGTGAGCTTCGCAAACCGAATTAGGAAATATGGTTTACTCGTATCAATATACTTTTCGACAAATTTTTTGTTGGGCTCAAAATTGTCTGGATGTAAATAAGCTAACTCATGATAACCTGAATAAGTGATACATTTATCTTTGAATTTACCTTGACGACAAACCTCTGGACATACAATGTTATCAGCGAAAGGATAACCAAAATTCGCTGTTAAACTTACAACATCAAAATCATCTTCATTAACAATAATACTTTTATAATTTAGCAATGCACCGATTAAAGAAACAACTATGGGTGTCCCTAAAACTAAATCTGGTTTAAATTTTTTAAGTACTTTGTAAGTGCCAATATTTTTTTGTAAAAACTGCCAAAGCAACCCTATAAAATTATTTCCACCTTGATTAGTAAAAATTTTTATAGCATTTATAGATACTTCTTTTTGAACTAAGTGGTCGAGTATATCTTTATCATTGTAAACGATAAGTAATTGATGATTTATCTGTAAATTTTTTATAACATTTTTAAATAAATGAAAATGAGCTGGATGGGCTAAATAAAAACAAATTTTCATATAATTGATTCTCCACTTTCTTTCATCAATAAATATGAAAAAGCAGCAAACATCCACGCATTTGACCATCTCATAAAGGAAGTCCTATTTGTAAACAACTTAAATTTTCTAAAATAAAAGCCACCATCAACTCCCTGCATATTATCAATCATCCAATTTGCTACTTTTTTTGCCAAATCGATTTCACCAAATTTTGACAGAGACAGGATAGATTGTGACGCTGCTGTACAATCTATTGGATAAACTTTATCCGAATAAAATGATGGTCTACCATCTGAACAGATAAAGGTTTCTTTATAGTATTTGAAACCTTTATTAAGATTATTTTGATATGCTTCGTCTTTGCAAAGTGTAATATAATCTTGTAGACAATCTAATATATATCCAGTATGATAATTATCAATCCAATCTCCCTTTCTTGCACGGGAATATCCCCAAGAACCATTCTCTTTTTGATTTTTAATTACATATTCCACAGCTTTTTTAGCTATATTTTTTTGATTTTTCTCTTGAGTAATAGAATATACTTGTGCTAATAATCTTACCCCTTTCATTGATGCATTAAATACTCTTTGTTTATCGTATGGAGAATAAGAAAAGCAAAGTGAATGTGCTTCATACAATTTATTCAAATCATTTAAAATAAAGTCAGCAGAGCTAACAATTATATCCATCAAAGAATTTTTACCTGTTATTCTCCAAGCATGGTACAAACCATTAATTATTATTCCAGTCGCCACGACTGTGGGTTGATATTCTGAAATTTTAAAATGGCGTGCTTCCCAATCAAAATCATAACCCCAACATGTACCCGAAAATCCCTCTGGTATTAATGTTTTAAGTTGGTTTGCTAGCAAATTAATTTTATCTAAATATAGATCTCTTTTTTTATTATCTATTAATACTAGACTTGCATATCCTTGAATACATAACCCAAGAGATACTGGATTCAAACCTTTAGGTACTAATAATAAGGGACGAATATTCAGAGGGAAACGCTTAACAAACTGTTGCGCTCCAAACCTAATGAATTTATTATTTCTTAAGAGTGGTAGTTTAAAAAATGGTGATTTTAGTGCATCATAAGGATCGTAGCCTGTGTAATCATTTAATTCAATGTAGTTCTCGAGCTTTGTTAATGATTTCTTAATGACCATTTACAAGAAAATTTTTCTGTTTTGAGTAATACTTTCAATCACTTTACAGGTAGCAAATGAACTTATATATGATTCCTCAAATGAAATTGGCGTTGGTTCACCCTCCTTAATTGCGTTTAAAAAAGACTCGATTTCTGTTTTATGTCCTTTATCTTGATTTCTATATTTTTTTCTCACCAGTTTATTTCCATAAACTGTGAGTTCTTTAAAGTCATTAATATGCGCTACTGTACCTCCAGAAAAAACTTCGATATACTCTTTTGATAATTTTTTACTGCCATTTGAAAAATAGCAAATAGAAGCAATACTACTATTCTCCATTTTCAGATTTATTACAACCGTATTATTAAGCTCATTTGAATCTTTCATTACGTCTGCTGTGAGAGACATAATTTTACTACCTGATAAGTACATAGCTAAATCAATAAAATGACATGCTTCACCGATTATTCGTCCACCACCTATATCAGGATCATTGACCCAATGCACTGCAGGTAACATACCCGCATTAACTCGAATATTTATAGATTTGGGCTGTTCTTTATCAAACATATTCATTATTTCTTGAACTGGAGGTGCAAAACGTCGGTTAAAACCAACCATTAAGTGAATATTTCGATTAAGTTTATAAGCTTGCATTATTGCTTCTAATTCTTGCTCATTCATTCCCAAGGGTTTTTCAACAAAAATATTTTTTCCTTTTTCTATCGCTTTAATTACGCTTTCAGCGTGGAGATTATGTCTTGTAGATATAAATACAGTATTTGTAATCTTATCTTCAAATATTTCATCGATAGTTGCAGCACAATATTTGAAACCATATTTCTCACCTACAAACTTCGAGGTTGTTCCGCTACCCGTTAAAACCCCGACCAAATTGCATTTTCCTACTACGTTGGGCAATAAGGTCCCCTGGGCAAATGATCCTGCACCGATGAAACTAACATTCGGCTCTCCCGATTTAAATGAACCCCCAGATAAGGAAATACTCTTTTTTAATTCTCTTTCGTGTTGGTATTTAATAAGAATACCAATAAAAGGCTCTTGATTTTTCAATATCATATCATACGCCTGAGGAGCTTTTTCTAAAGCGAAAGAATGAGAAATTAGGGGCTCAATATTTAATCGATCAGTTGCAAGCAAGTTGATAAAGCTTTGCATATTTCTATTTTCTGTCCATCTTACATAACCTATAGGATAATCCAGGCCTTTTTCCTCATAGTTAGGATCATTTCTACCAGGTCCATAGGATGATGACATTCTCAAATCGAGTTCTTTTTTATAGTAATTAGCTCGACTAAAACCAGTTGGAACAGCTCCAACTATGATCACTTTGGCTTTATGCCGTGCCATTTCTCCAGCAAACTCAACAGGATCAAGAGATGAACTTCCGGCTGTAATTATGATCGAATCAGCTCCATGACCACAGGTATGAAGCATAATCCTTTCTTCAATACCCTTCATTTTTCTATTGAATATATTTTCTATTCCAGCTTTCTTAGCCTGCTGAATCTGTGCATCAGAAATATCAATTCCAATTGGATTCATTCCTGAAGCCTCTAGAATTTTATAAGTGAGCTGCCCTATTAAACCCATTCCAATAATAAGGCAATATTCACCAACTGATAAATCAGCCTGACGAATACCCTGAATAGCAATAGCAGCTATAGTTGAAAATGAGGCTTGTTTCAAACTAACATCCTTTGGTACTTTGACCGCAAGATTAATTGGTACTGAAACCACATCTGCATGCTTAGCTGAGTTTCCTCCACATGCAACAAAATCTCCTACTTGAAATCTAGATACCTTATTACTAACCGCAATAACTTCACCAGCACAGCTATACCCAAGTGGTGATGGAGCCTCAAGTTTGTTCATCACCATCTGATAAGTAGATGATAAACCATTCGTTTTTATCATCTCTATTACCTGTTTTACTTCCTTTCGTCGACTTCTAGCTTTAGCTATATAACCTTTTCGGGCATCTGAAACTGTTTTACCTTCTGTACCTGGGCTGATGACGGAGTAATAGTTTCTAACAAGTATTTCTCCATCTGATAAAATGGGGAATGGTACTTCTAAAATTTCCATATTACCCGTTTTAAGTTGTTGCGTAAGTTGTTCCAATCGTCAAATTGTATGTGTTTATAAATTATTATAACCAGAATAAGGTTATTTTTTTAAATGTATCAGTAAATGTATACTCTACTCAAAATATTAGAATATAATCAAGATGATGAATTTGATTAAGCTATTCTTTGAATTTAATAGTTTTTGAAAATGAAATATTTTTATATGGTACTCATGAATTCCTGATACCTTTTGTCAGATGTATTAGTGTTCACAAATTTTTCAATATATGTTTGTAAACTAGGCAACTTTTTATTCATGGTGAGTATTAATTGAATATCTTGAGTTAAATCTTCACCAAGCCTAAAAACAAAAGGTTCATCAATAAAATGCGGCATTCCAGTAATTAATAGTGGGAGTCCATTTGCAAGCATTGGAAAGGCCTTATTTGGAATTGTTGTAGCATCATCTGCTTTATTACCATCAACATATGGTATAAATGCTCCTAATACAGTATCAAAATTTAAATTTTGTATATCAGTTGGTCCTTCGGTTCTTATGTTTGGATGTTTTTTTAATTCTATATAACGAAGATCTATTTTTCTTTCCTCTGGACCAATAAATTCAATTACTATATCTAAATCTGATTCTTTTAATGCATTAGCAAGTTTTATTATATAGTCAAAATTCAGACGATTATTTATATAGCCCCAAAATAATAATCGGTATTTTTTGACTTCCATATTTGGTCGTTTATATTTTAAATCTGACCAAGGAAGTAAGAGTTGTGGATTGCAATAAACAGAAAGTTGTTCTACTAATGGATATGATACAGCTAAGACAGAGTCACTCATTTTACAAGTAAGATCCAGTACATCTTTCAGTGGTTTCTCATAACCAAATAACGCTCTACACCAAAAATCGTCATTTATAATAGTCACTATATAATTTTCTGGAAATAATGACCTTAGAAAGTAATAATCATAATTAAAATTTACTATAATATCTTCTTTTAATATTTTTATATTTTTTACTCTATTTTTTAGAACTCTTAACTCAAATAGAGTGTTTAAATATGTTAGCATTTTAAAGATACGTAAAAGTCTATGAATTAGTTGCTTAGATCTTATAAATGTTATTCCATTTTCTTTTGACAACTTTATTTTTTTACCAAATAAAAAAGTTGTTGGTTTTTCAAAAAAAATTATTTTGTGTTTATAAGATACTAGTAATCTAGCTAATTGATGCCTTAGACGAGGAGGTTCATTCCAGTCAGTCTTGGTAAAAAATATAAATTTTTTCATCATTTAAAGATCAATTAGTAAATTTTTTTATATAATTTTATTATAAATATGTATCTATTCATTTAAAAAAATATAACTCGAAAAAATACTTTATTAATAGAGTTTAGATATAGAATTTACAATATTAATTACCTCTTTATAATCCATGCCTAATGTGTCCAAATACCATCGAATATTTTGATAACGTGGCCGATTTTCATCTTTTACAAGCTTTAGAGCCTCATCTCTTGAAATTTGCCCTTCACGAATTTGATTACTTCGAAAAGTGTCATGTTCAGTAAAGCCAGCAACTGTATAATATAAGTAATTATAGAAAGCTGCTGTACCATCTCCTATACGCCATGTTGTATTAGTATCTGGTGCTAATTCCCAATTATATTCCTTAAGTGCATCATCAACTGTATTTTCATCCCATCTCCAATAATCGAATATATGGAAATAATCCTTTTTTTCGGTAAAACTCCGATAATATTCACCGCTTATTGTATCCCAGAGTGATCGATTAAAATAACCGGGGCTTTGAAGCATCGCTTTCAGTCTTAAGTTTTGATAATTCAATTGCTTTAGAACACCATGAGTATAAACTCTCTTTTCTTCAAAATCTGGTTTCACTCCAAGAAAGCCTGCCTTAAAATGAGTCACTTCAAGTGGATTTACTCCCCAAAGATTTAAATCAATACCTGTTTGTTTTTTTACAGTTTCAACATGTTTAAAAAAATGCTTATCGCCTGCTGTAAGAATACTAACCATTCCTAAATGAGGTGATTTTAACCAAGCCTTTAAATTCAATGCAATATTTTGGCGTTTCTTTGATATATCATCAGCAACAATTATGTTTTCTACACCTAATATTGAACACATTCTACTTATGTTTCTTCTGCCTAAATCTGTAACCATCCCCCAATCATAAGTATATGTTATAGGTCTCATTTTGAGTTCATTCACAATAAGGTGAAGGCCATAGCAACTATCACGACCGCCTGAAAAAGGCACTATACAATCTGCCTGATTCTTACGACGGTATGGTTCAACTAGTTCAAATAATTCTTTTTTGGGACGGGGAATATTACGAAGTTGATAATTTTTGCAATAATTGCACACTCCCTTTGTATCAAAGGTAATAAATGGCATAGTTGCTGGTAGTAAACATTTAGTGCATCGTTTTAGATTATGTTCTATATATTCCAAAAGATTTTCTTCTTCCTTAATATTTTTAAATTTAGGAATTAAGTTTAAGGTTCTACTACGGTTGTCAACCATTTCCATATTTTCATTGACTGGTATATCCACAATAAGACTATCCTTAAATATTTGTGTTACTTCCTTGCACCCAAGTTTCTCAAGTGGATATCTTTCAGATGAAAAATAAGTAGCATCATGCTGCTTACCACTATAAAGACTTCCATTATTAGAGAACAATAACAATTTGCCTTTTTCAGGAACAAGAAGTGCACATGAAATAGTCCCATTGCATATCGAGAAAATTTTATCAGGCAAATCCTCTAAATTTTCACCATCATTGATGTGTTTAAGTGCTACACCTAAAATTGCTTCAGAGTCAATTTGATAATTAGGGGTTAATCCAACAGCCTCCCAAACTTCATCCACATTTACAATTATTCCGTTATGTATTAAACAAAGACCATCACGAACGACGGGCTGATTGTCCGAAAGTCCATTAGTAATCAACCTGCTATGACCCATAACGAAATTTGAAAATTTTTCTTTTTCACCATCAAGTAACTTAGTAATATCAAAATCTGCCCGACTAATAGTGTAACATTGTTTATTATGTTTAACTAATCCACTGGAGTCGCGACCTCTTTGCCTTGCATGGTCAGCGAGTATCTTTAAATCGTTTTTGTTTACCAAACCATTTTTTATGGTCCCAAAAATTCCACACATAATTGTTTTTATATTTTAATTGTATTAACTCGAATCTCGATAACTAGGTATAAAATAAAGGTTCATCAAAATTATTTAATTACCTCTTTTTTATTGGAATATTTAATAATATATCCACACTTAAATCTAGTCTAATTTACCATTGTATTTTTCTTAAATATGGCCTAATCGTTTGTAAATCTTCCCCTTATTTACATAGTTTAAACCAAATTACCGACTATAATAATATAAATTACTCAACAGTGTGTCTATTTTTCCCTAATAAAGCCGTCACTCTAATATCAGTCAATAATATTTTCTCCACTTATAGACTACCGGTACCCTAACAAAATTTTGAAGTGCAATAAAATTTCAGACTGAAGATGAGTTGTTCCACCAATTGTATATCACTTTAGCTATAAAAATATTGCAAAAAAGTAAATCTGAATATCAATAATGGTTTGTATCGGATAACACTAATTTTAATGTTATCCCAGTCAAAGGGTACATCAAAAAAGTTGACCAATACTCAAAATTATTTACGATTTTCATTTTTTTGAAAACTATTTTCATAGCGTGAATTTACAGAAGATTAAAATAGTAGATGAGTATACCTCATACATTCTTAATAATCTTAGTAACATTCTAATATTTAAACTTATTTAAAATTATTGACTAATTCTTCAAGATCTTTTCTAGTTGGATAACTAATTAAAACAGCCTTATGTGGCATACGATAAATAAATAAACTCCCAGCTCCGGCAGCTGAAGCGCCTGCATCTTCAATTACTTCCACTAAATTTATAGTTTTCCCTGCACCGCCGAGTGCAATGAGTGGTATCTGTATAGATTTTGAAATTTGCTGAGTTAACTTCAAATCATAACCATTCATTACTCCATCTTGATCAACTGAATAAACCAATATTTCACCAGCTCCATACCTTTCTAACTCTAAAGCATATTCTATAGGATTGAGGTTAGTCTCCTTTCTAATCAAATAATCATAAACTTTGTATTCATCATTTTTGTTTAGTTTTACGTCTATACCAGCAATGATACTTTGACTTCCAAAATAGTTTGACGCTTCTTTAATTATATTTGGATTTATAATTGCTTCACTATTTATTATCACTTTCTCAAATCCAATCTTAAAAATTTTGGAAATCATTTCTAAACTTTTTATGCCACCTCCATACGTCATTGGCATAAAAGCTTCTTTAGCAATTTTTTCCAGTAATGAATAGTTTGGTTCTGTCTTATTTTTTGTAGAGCCAATATCAATTATTACAAGTTCATCAACATATTTATCATTAAATATTCTTATGACATTAAGTGGATCACCTATATAATTAGGTGTATTAAATTTTACAGTTTTTACTAGTCTACCAGCAGACATTAATAAACATGGAATAACTCTATGATGATTCATGTTATAAAGATAGAAATGAACTGAATAAGTCTAAGCCAAATTTGTGACTTTTTTCTGGATGAAATTGAGTAGCATATATGTTTTCTTTTTGGACAGCTGACGTAAACTCGATACCATAATTTGAGGTACAAAGAACATCATCTTGATTTTCACAATCAAAGTGATAAGAATGTACAAAATAGAATCTTCTATCTTCATCAAATGAATTAGTAAACAGCTTACTTTCTTTTTTTATTGAAATATCATTCCAACCCATATGTGGAACTTTGAGATCATATGAATTTGTAAATTTTTTCACAGAACCATTTACCCAACCTAAGCCTGGTAAATCACCCTCTTGACTACCTTCTGCAAGTAATTGCATCCCAAGACATATACCGAGGAATGGAATTCTCTCACTTAAAACCTTTTCTTCGAGTACATTTTTAATCCTAAGTTCATTTAATTTAGTAATGGCATTATCGAACGATCCAATCCCTGGAAAAATAAGCTTGGTTGCATTGAAAATATCTTCATCGCGGTTCGTAATGATTGAATATTTTCCCAATTTGTGTATCATATTTTTTATAGATCCAACATTACCAATCCCTAAATCTACAATCGTTATCATTATGCTCTCATAAATTTCAAAATTTTTTTCACTAGATTTTTAATTTTGACACCATATGAATTAGGGTAATCTTGATACTTCATTTTAGGACCATTCATTATTGCCTCAAATTCAGTTGCATCAATATCAAACTTTCTAATAAGATATTCGATATCCATTCTTAATTCCATATCATCATAAATTGGTTTGTCTAATTCAAGTAAAGCTGTATCTCTAGATATCTGACCTGCAACTATTAAACTGGATAAATGAGCTTTTCTTTTATCAAACCCAAATTTAGTAGGGAGTATATACGATTGAAATATTTTTGTATATAATGATTCGCTATGTTTCCCACCATAATCACGCCAACCTATTTTATCTTGCAAAAATTGTTTTGCTCTATTCTTATCGTAATCAATGTAATTCAGAAAGGGTATTTTAATTAAATAGAACCTATCAAAAATTTGTCTCAAAAATATTCGATATGGTGTAGAAAGTAGTTTTTTTGTTCCAAATATTTTTAAAATACTTTTCATGTATCTTACATCATCTTGTCCTGTGGACCACGATTTTGGTAGTATAGATTCGGTCGCAGAATTCTGACCGGATAGTACGTATCTTGTTCGCCATTTATGAGCTTGATTGTGCATTAGAGATACTATTGCATGGTCAGTTGGAACTTCAGAGTCAGGTGTTCCAGCTTTTAAAAAAGATAATTGAAGGTCTTTAAATTCGTCCCAATCTACAACGTGAGTAAAAAGGTCTATTTCTAATTTATCACAAAGAATTTCAATGTTGTTGTTTGCAAGCTCTGAGTTCCATGTATTGTCGAAATGTACAGCTAAAGGGTTTAGCCCTAATTCCTTAACTTTATATGCAGTATATGAGCTATCAACACCACCACTCAAACCTATGATACAATCATATTTAGATTTTCTTTTTCCACTATCAACCTTGATGTTATTTATCAATTTATTTAATTCATTTTCACGATAATTCTCGTCATGTAAAAGTCGATTATTTATATATAATAATTCTGCATCTTTACAATGATTACATCGACCATTATCATCAAATATAATTAGTGGGTCTGTGGTATCCATAACGCAGTATGAGCATTTAATATGTGTCATTAAAAAGTGAAGAAAATTAATTTAATAATATATTTTTTAGGTAAATTTTAAATATCAAAGAAAGCACACTTTATTCTATTGACGAATTATGAACATATAAATTATTAACAAAAAAAGCATTTTCATTATTCATTTTATATAGAATCATTATAAAAAGAAAAAATTGCGTATTAGTGTAAAATGTCCATAATCCTTCATTAGTAAGGCTCTGCGAAAGTGCAACTATAAATATAATAAGAGTGATGCGTGAGTATGTTAACACTAATCGTTTTCTTAGAAAAGTTAAAGTATAAATATATGGTATTAAAAGGAAGGTTAATCCAATTAAACCTGTCTCTACAGTCCAGAGTGTTAAAAAAGCATCAGAGTAACTGTAATTGGAAAATATAATCCCAGGACTAGAACCAAATATCGGGAATTCAAATATTAATTTTGATAGTATGTAAGTACGACCAACTGAGGTTAACTCATGATATTCAGGATTAAAAATAGCAAACGCCCCTAAAACTCTAGTAAGGGGATCTTCCATATTACCACTACCGACACTGGATAGAGCATATTGGATATTATTATCAAAGGTCTGAACAATTGAAGTTACAAATATGAGGAATAGAATACATGTTACTGTAAACACATTTTTGTTTTTAAACCATAGGATACAACCAAGACCCACAATTAATCCTATAAAAGGAGCACGGACACCAGCCAATAACATAGTTATAATAGAAACAATGATTAAAAGCATTATTCTAGAATCAAAATTATATAATCGGTAACTCAACAACGAAATAAGAAAAATCAAATTAAGCATTATAAAGCTAGAAATATCTTGCATTTGATCTAAAGTACCAGTTACTAGGTTTTGTCCATCAAAAGTATCCCCAAAAGATTTAATGGTTTGCCCAAAACGTGTATACTCAGTAATAGTGAAAAACTGAGCAACAGATGGATATTTATATTGTAGTAAACCAATAATTGACTGAAAAAAAACAATGGTTAATACTAATGTTAAAAAATATTTTGAATTAATTTTATATTTATTATTTGATGAAAAAAAGATTATTACTAATAAAAAATTAAAAAAATAATTTCTTACATGATATATATAATCGAAAAAACTGTAGCTATTTATCAAAGATTTTATACTTAAATATGTGAAGAAAGAAATTATATATATGAAGAAGAAAATAAATAATTTAGTTTTTAAAATTTGAGGATTAAAGTATGAATAAAAAATAAAAAAGAGGACAATACTTATATTTATAAAAGTCCCGCTTGCAAATGCAATATTTGGATACAATTGAAATAAAAAAAATTTTAAAAAAATATGAAGAAAGTAAACAAAAAAAATACTTAATAAAATATCTTTTTTTACAAGTATTAATAAAAATAATGTAATGATTAAAGGGATTATTATATAGTACAAAAGCATGATTAAAATTATTTCTATCGCTTTTCAGACAACAAGCAATAGCTAGAATATATCTATATAATTTAAATTTTCTTATTGTCAGAATTGGATCGGTATGATTTCCAAAGAAACCAATTCATAGGGTATATTTTCTGTGATAAATACCATGAAAGAAAGTATGAAAATATGTTAACTAATAGGAAAGCTATACCGGCACCAGCTAAACCTTTTTCTTGAATCAAAAAATAAGTAAGTGGAATATTTAAGATACCAGTGAGTATAGTGATCATGAATATTATGTTTGTTTTTTTTTCATAAAACAGATAATTGACATGCATTTTATACATCCCATCAAATGCATAACCTAATGCTATATAAATTACTACATCACGTCCATTTATGTAGTCAGTGCCAAATATAAAACCCATGAATAAATAACCTAATATGCCTACAATACCCGCAAAAAGTGTAATTACTATATAATAAGTGTACGTTAATTTTACTAGACTATTACTAATTTTTTGATTGAAATTATTAAGTTTTTCAAATAAGTATGGCACAAATGCTTTATTAAAGGAATCTTGTACATATAATACAATAAGCCCAATAGATGCACCTGTTCCATAAGAACCGAGTGCAGCTGATCCAATTACGCCACTAATTATAATTCGGGATGCAGAGCTACCCATCCATGCACCAATATTATGTAGGGATAAGGGATAACCAACTTTAATATTATCAATTAGGTACGATCGATCAATATCAAATGTATAAAGATCGTCGAGTTTAAATAGATATAAACTAATACAGAAATAAATACCATAAGAAATTAAATAGCTAATTATGATACCTTCCCATTTCATACCAACTAATATTACTAATATTAGCATTAGTACATTTTTTAGAAATGTAAGAGATATAGAATATATACCGAACTTAAAAACTTCTTTTTTTATCTGGTATAAATTCAGTGCTAGATTTGAATGAAACTGAAAGAAACAAAAAAGCGAAATAATCATTATCCATTCAACAGGAAACTTTGTTAAGTTTGAAATATAATTTCTTGATAACCAAATAAGAAGGGATATTAGAATTGATGATAGTATGAGAAGTAAATAGCCACTTGAAAAATAATTCCTAAATCTATCTCTTTGTATTTTATAAAAATTCAGTAAAATAGACGAGTCTACACTTAAGGTTAATACAGGTAATACAATTGATGAAATTGCCTGAAATAGAACAAAAATACCAAATTCATCAACTGTTAGTTGTCTTGTAATGATTGGTAATAACATGAAAGGAATTAACTTATCAATAATTCTAAATATTGTATAATAACCAGCATCAATTAAGAGGTTGTTATTAGAAATGTTATTAAAAATATTCTTACTAAAGTTCATTAATTATATAAAGTATACTATATATGATAAAATTTATGAGTAATTATTATATAAATTTAATACATTTTTTTTGAAAAGTTTATCGATATCATGATGTTTTTTTTCAGATTTTTTTAACCCTATATTATTTATATATTTTATTATGTCTGTGATATTATCAATATATATTATCTCTTTAGTTATAATTTGTTCTTTATAAAATATTAAAGAATCTTGATTGATGATAATTGATCGAATATTAAAATTAATAGCATCTAAAATAACTGAAGATGTTTCTGTAATATGAATAGTTGTTTCAGATAATACTTGGAATAATGGTATTTGTGAAAACAAGTCAATATTATAATCGATATATGGGCAAATTTTATTTCTAATAGTTTGTTTCTTAGGATCAGATGTTGATGGATGAAACCTAAAACCCCAAAAAATATTTTCATTTTTTAATTTATCTAATAATTCAATATAAAAATCTAAAATACCTATTGATTCACTATCCAACGATATTAGGATTTTAATATTACTAGAACCTGTAAAGAGTTTTAATTCCTCTTTAGATGTACTTAAAATTTTATCTTTATAATTGTCTAGAAATACGATTGGATTTCCGCCTACTAGTACCTGATGATTTTTATTTTTTAAAATCCAACTCATTTTATTCTTTTTATAGGTTTTATCCCAAACCCAAAAGATATTTGGTAATAATTCAAAACCTTTATTGGGGATTTTCTCCCAGTGACCATATGAATAATGAATTGAACTTTGAGATCCATGCTGGATATCTATTGTAGGTATTTCGAATTTTTTACAGGCAGCAATTAAGGAGAATTCTACACCATAGAAATTCGACGTAAATACAGCTTTTGGTTTTACTTTGATTAATATTCGTTCAAAATAATTAATTAGTAGTCTATGAAATATTACTTTATTGATTATTACTTTTTCATCAATATAATTTAACCCTAATTCTTCTAGTATAGTATTTAATTCAGATACTAATTTTTTTATCTTTTTTGATTTATTTATTCTTGCTCTAAAACCCGAATATAATTGTATAATATCAATAATTGGTGAGATATATACTGATTTATTATATCTAGGAATAAAATATTTTGAACTATTATATTCGAGTACTAAATAAGATTTCCCTTTTTCTTTAGCTATTTCAATAAAAGGATCTAGATATACATCGTAGAAACCTCTCTCTAGTCTAATCCTTCTGCTTGTCCCGTATGTTATATATAAAAAGTCTCTTTCTGATATAATGTCGTTTTTTTTGTAATCAGAAATTATATTATATAGATATGACGTATAACGAAAAGGAAAATTATATATTTTTTGTATCGCTTTTTTAAATAATTCTTTTTTTTTTCCTGCTGGTTTTTTGGGAAGATATGAGTCGTTTATATAACCTATATGTAGTCTTATTATTGGCCAAATATTAAGGTTATCAATCTCATAACTCGATAGATTTATTCTTTTTTCGATTTCATTAATTTTTGAAAATGTATCTTTTGAATTCATCAAATTGAATTACAAGGTAAAACCATCATCAACGACTAAATTTTGACCATTTATATATTTCGAATTATCGGATAAAAGGAATAATAGAGTTCCAACTATATCAACCTCATCTAGTAGTCCTTTGTTTAGAGATTTCAAGTTATAAGATTCGATAAATTGTTCGGGTTGTTTATCTTGAATTCCTCCTGGACTAATGGAATTCACTCTTATCTTATAACCTTTAAGATATTCTGCTAAATACTTAGTCATATGTATGACCGCTGATTTAGTTACTGCGTACTCAATGGGAACAGTCATTGTCGTATTATTATAAATCTCAAATTTTGGAGCTATTATACCATATATGGAGGCAATGTTTATAATATTACCCAATCCTTGATGTTTAAAATATTTTGCAAATATTTTACATACCAAAAAATATCCACCTAAATGAGAATTTATATTAGAGCAAAAGTCATCATATTCTACATTGAACAAATGTCTTCCATAATTTTTGTTTTTTGGATATGCATTATTTATAACAGCATCTATTCTTCTATAATTAGATTCGACAACACTGATCAATTTCTCAATTGAATTTGCTGAAGTAATATCAACTTTTATAAATAATGATGAATGGTTACCAAATTTGTTATTCAAGTAAGTCTCAGTTGCTTTACCTTTTTGTTCATCTATGTCTGCAATTATTACAATACCCTTATTTTCAAGAATACTTTCACAGAATACTTTACCTAGTAGACCAGCCCCACCGGTCACAATAACTACTTTTTCTTCAATCATAAAATATGTGAATCAATTAGTTAATCTCTTGAATCCTGATTGAATAACCTCTGCTCTCAATTTACTAGCAACATTGTTTTGATCAATTGCAACTTTTAACTTTTTAAAAACATCATCTGTATCACTTAAAAATTTCTCAATAATTCCATCATTATATGCATAAGTTGTATAAATGGATGCCCCAAGTAAATAGTTACGATCAAGCATTTCTTGGGAATAGTAAGTTTGAATCTCGAGTGAATTTGGATATTCAAAATTAATGTGAGTTAGCGGTGGTATTCCATCGATGTGAATATTTAAGTCATGTAATTCAGCTAGCTCTTTCCATCCTTTATTTATTTTTTCCCCATAATATATAAGAGATTCCTGAACTTTTTTTTCCTTCATTTTTTTCAAAGTCGCAAGAGCTGCAACAAATCCAACTCGTTCAGACCAAAATGTTGAAGAAATAAAACTATCCTGAGCAGAATCCATGACGTCTTGTTTCCCAATTACAACTGATATCGGATAACCATTTCCAAGTGCTTTACCAAAAACAGCAATATCAGGGTTAATGTCTCTTAGAAGATGGATACCGCCATAATTCATTCTGAAACCTGAGGTTACCTCATCAAAAATTAATACTGCGCCAATTTTTGTTGCTAATTCTCTTACACCTTCAAGAAATCCAGGCTCTGGATCAACCTCTCTTTGAGGTTCCATAATTATCGTACCAACTTGATTAGGATATTCATTAACAATATTGATTAAATCAGATAATTTATTGTAAGAAAATGGTATTGCAGTATTTTTAAGATTCCTAGCTATACCTTTTGGTTTTAAGCCTGGTATTAATTGCCCATCTAAATTTGATGTGTTACCTAAATTTGCCGATATATACCAATCGTGCCAACCGCTATATCCACAGAATGCTACAATATCTTTACTTGTAGCTGCTCTGGCAATTCGTACAGCAACTGCACAAGCTTCACCACCTGTTCGACTGTATCTAACCATATCTGCCCAAGGATGTATTTCAATTAACTTTTCTGCCAATTCAACTTCTTCGTAGCAATTAAGCGTACACATGGATGATTCATTAACAGCTTCAATAACTTCACGATTAATATCATCATCCGCATAACCTAAACTACAAGCTCCTACACCCATTTGAGCAAAATCAAAATATTTTTCTCCATCCATATCCCAAACTTCGCATCCTTTAGCTCTTGTATAATATGCAGGCCACAAACCAGGCAAAAATCTTTCAACTCTTTTCGATAAAATTTGGTTTCCGCCTGGTATAATTTGTTTTGCTTGATTCCAAAGTTCGATTCCTTTGCTCATAACTATTAATAAAGATTAAAGTGATAAAAAATTAATACCAAATCTTATTCTTTGATGAATTCGGTGTTAGTGAATTTTTTTTAGGAGTACCAATATAAGTAGTATTGGATTTTAAAACAGAATCGATGATAAGAGATTGTGATGCAATTCTAGAGTTTTCCCCAATTGTACAGTCCCCTAGAACTGAAGCACCTGGATGAAGTGTTACATACTTATTTAGAGTAGGATAAATATCATTATTACTACCAACATTACATTTTTGATATACTACTAAATAATCTGAATAATTACCCCTACCTAAAACAGTACCAAGTGGATGAACAAATAAAAATATTTCAGGCAATTCTACTTCATAAAATATGTCAATCGAAAATAAACTTTTATTTAATAGAAATATTTTTTCACAAATACTCAGTTCATAATCATGCTTATACATTGTATTTGCTAAAAAATACAAAAACATTGAATATTGATCTCCATTTAAATGATTAAAGAAGGTGGACACTTCACTGTTAAAATAAGGGTTTTTAACTTTGGAAAAACAGTATTCAGTTCGTTCTAGAGCTTTACTTAAATATTTATTGAAAAGTATTTTATCAATTATACCATCATCTGGGAAGTTATTATTCATCTGTTTAATAACATAATTAGCAAGATTAGTTTTACTTAGAGATATATTAAATGTTTTCATCAAATAACTGATTATGAGTGATGATACTTTTTTCCAATAAAAACTCTGCCCATAGCCAATCTACAGGTTCATCAATTTCTATTCCATGAATATCAGATACTTGGAATTGTAGAGTTTTCTCTGTGTAAAATGTTTTATTCTTTAAAAAAGAATCCCATTTTGAAATATAAAAACCACCACTTGGTGTAATTTCATCTATCCGATCTTGTCTTCTCAACTTACTACTTAAATTAAAATTGTTAGCTAAGGTATTCAAATATTTTGATTTCTCTTGCACAAAATATGTGTGTGGTCTGACGCTTCTAACCGCAACAATATTCTCTGCATCTTTATCACTAAATAATTCTTTCAATGAATCAGACAACTGTTTTGATGTTATAAAAGGTGAAGTCGGCTCTAGTAGACCAATAGCATCATATTTTTTTCCTAATTTCTTTGCATGGGTCATTGCATGTAGTACCACATCAACTGAATTTGCATTATCAGTTGATAAAATATTAGGACGAAGAAATGGTATAAAAGCTCCAAATGATTTAGCAATTTCGGCATATTCCTGACTATCTGTAGAGACCCAAACATTCTCAGGTTTTGAAATAGCCGAAGCTGTTTTAATTCGATATGCTAGTAATGGGTACCCGTATAAAACTTTGATGTTTTTGTTTTGTATTGATTTTGAACCTGCACGAGCACTAATTAACCATAAAATATTATCCATGGATGATTTTTTCTGTCCAAACACTAATCTCTTTTTTAGATTTTGGTGGAAATTCATTGGTATCTAATCTTGGGATACAAAAAGGATCATCAGCCTCGATATTTGCTATTCTTTCCTCTTCAATGAAACCCAACTTACACCCCTTTTCTTTAACAATTTCAATTAGATTTTCGTTATAGGATTCATAGGGATATGTTATAGCCCAATCATTTATGGGAGAACCTATACTATCCAAAAAATCTAATGATTTTTCAATGTCGACAACTTGTTCTTTATTCGAAATTTCTCCTAACCAATGATGTTCATAACCGTGGCATCCAATATACATTCCATTCTCTTGCATTTCTTTGATCTTATTGATGTCTAGATAAAGCGATTTTGAAAAAGATGTTTCATTAGTGGTTACTTGAGCTCGAAATAAGTCATCTACAATTAACATCCTGCACTCTAGTGGTAGTACATACGATAACATCTTCTTAATAAATACAACATTTGCAGTATCAAAGTAATCAGCTTTTGCATATTTGTTCTGGTAATAGCTATATGGTAACAAATTGAATTCATTTTTATAGATTTCTAAATATTTTTTAAGCTTATTAAGTAGGTCTTGATCTGAATGAGATGTAGCTAAAATGTGTTGTATTTTATTGACATTTAAAACAGTTCCTTCCTTAATTGGTTTGCCTGGAATAAAAAAAGCACCTTGAATCCCTTTATTCTTTAGAATAGGGTATACATTATCATACATATCTATGTAACCGTCATCAAATGTTAGTAAAAGCGAATTATCAGCTAATCTTAAATTTGAATAAAACGCTTGAATACAATCTTGTACTGTTACAAATTTGTAATGCTTTTCAAAATATTCAATTTGGGTTTTGAATTGTTTAACGCCCAATGCATTTATTTTGGTAAATTCAGTGTCACAAACATCCTTTACATAATGATACATTACTACAGTTAGATGATTATTCATTTAATTTAGCTTTTTGATTAATTATATTCGGCCTATCCATATCACCATCTGATTTTACAATACAAGTATTATCAAAAGGAATAGTTAAAAGTCTTTTGCTTTTTTTGTCATATATTCGATACAAAACATTAAGAGGTTCGTAATATTTCCTAAAAGGTGCAAAAATAGCCGCTAATTTTAATTCCTTTAGATCATGAGATAAAAATTTATTTTTATCCATCTCTATTATTTTTTGTTTTCTGAACCCGCAAGACATTAAAAGTTCATTAAACATATTCGAACTGTGAAAGAAATCAACAGCAACACAACCTAATGATTTAGCATATCCAAGTACATTAATAAAAAAAGCTCTCATGTCTTTTTCTGTCTTTCCCTTCCAAACTATATCATGTTTTGGCACTATTTCAATTATTCTAAATACTTTAAGTCCTCTATGAGTCTCTAAATCGGACTCTACATTTTCAATTCTAGCTATAATAAAACCAACAGTATTAGGGTCCCCAAAAAAAAGATATTTAAAACCAACGTTATCTATATATCTCCATTTTAAAAAATCCTGAGATCGGTGTACAGAAAATATATTATTAGCAGCAGTCATTTTAGTCCACAATTTTTCACAGTCAAAACAATTAGGCTCTTGTACTGGATACTCAACGGAACAAAATTCAGGTATATTAAATTGATATTTTATAGTATCTATATCTATATATTCACATAAAAGTTGTGAATATCCTTCGATATTAAGCGGCAAGATGTAACGATGCATACTATCTAACATCTTAAAGCCTTCTCTTAGATAAAACGGTACAGAGGTATCAAATGTTGATCCACCAGTTATTATAACATCTAGCATTTCTTGAACAGCTAAATGTAACTTTAATCCCAATTTTTGTCCTCTGTATTTCTCATCAACATACCACATTGAAAAGGATCCGCCTTTAGAAAAGGATAATTCATTTTGTCGTGGTATTTGATAAATACCTGGTATTACACCACGAAATCCAATCATTTCTCCCTTATTGAATAATGTATATGATTTTATGTTGCAATCATCATTACCAAATCCATTGAACTGCCAATCAAATAAATTTTTCTGTGTTATAGGGTGATTTGGGCCCCACTGCCTATCTATAAAATCAACAAATTCTTCCCAGTATGAATCCTCATACTTTTTCAGTTCTATCATGATTTAGAATCTTTTTTCAAATTTTGACTTTTGATTTTCACTATCACTAAAGTTGTTCCATTTAGCCAAACTAAATCCATTATTGATTAGATATTGTCGTGTTTCAAATAATCCATTACCTAGAAAATTAAATAGATTAGCCGTAGATACAGCAGTTATACCAGTTTCAGAAAAACACTGTGCAATGTGCATATAATCTCCAGCCCCACCGGAGGCAATTATTGGTACAGATGATTGAATCACAGCATGTTTTAAAACATCAATATCAAAACCCATACCCGTACCATCCTTTTCCATAGATGTTAAATATATTTCACCTACATTTTGTTTTAAAACTAAGTTAATCCCGTCTTGCACACTTAGATTCAATTTATCTTTTCCATTATTTACATAAATATTTGTCTTGTCATTTTGTTTTAAATAATCAATAGAAGCCTCTATGCACTGACTGCCAAATGAATCAGCTATTTGTTTTACCAAATTAACGTTAGTAAATAACGGTGAATTCAAAATTATTTTATCTGCTCCAGATCTTAATAACATTTTAGCATCATCAAATGAACGTACATGCCCTCCAGCTGCAATTGGCATTAAAAAAAACCTACTAAGATTACTAATTACATGACAAAACTGATCAATCTTATGTTCGTTGCGGCTTACATTTATCAAGACAAGTTCATCAATAGAAAAAGCTATACTTTCAAAACTGTAATGTTTTTTTATCCAATCAACAGTCCCAACCTTTTGAAGACGAAAGTTACGGCTTAATACACAATTTTCTCCATCAAACAAGTAAGTGAATATTAATCTTTTTTTTACCATCAACTAGAGATTTGCAAAGTTTTTTAGAATTGACAAACCATTAGTTTGACTCTTTTCAGGATGGAATTGACAACCCCAAATATTATTTGTTTCTATTGCAGCAACTATTTTTTCCCCATATGCAGTATGAGCTACTTCAGCGTTGGTATTGATGAGCGAATAACTATGAACATAATAAAAATCAGTGATTTTGTTTAACCCGTTGAACATGACACTATTATTTTGATCACAATGGGTATCATTAAACCCAATATGTGGTGCTTTTAAATTTGTATTATTCAATCTGAGCTTTTTTACCTGACCCTTTATCCAACCCATACCAGAAGTTTGTCCATCTTCTTCACCACTCTCTGCCATTATTTGCATCCCAAGACAAATACCAAGAATAGGTTTTTGATTTACAAGAACATGTTCATTTAAAACTGGAATTAAATTCAAGGAAGAGAGGTTTTCCATAGCTTTTTTAAATGAACCTACGCCTGGAATTATTAGTTTACTACTTTTTTCTATTTCAACATAATCAGATGAAGTGTAAGTTTCTATTCCTATAAAATTAAATGCATTTTCTATAGATTTTATATTACCCATTCCATAGTCTATTATTGTAATCATTAATACATTTTATACTATATTAAAGTTTCTAATCCATCTATTATTTTTTTTAATAAATAATTCTTTATTGGCAAATTTATCTAGAGTTAATTCAAACTCAGATAAAGACATATCAAAATATTTTAAATATATATCGATATAAGGTTCCGGGTAATTGTCATCATAAATTTTCACCAACTCTATTCCTTGCTTTCTATTCATAGCACCTCTTCTAACATCAATACCAACGTCTTGTGAACATCTGCCAAAACCAAACTTTAAATACATCATATAATAGTGTAAATCAATTAAGCAAGTGTCTGTTTGAGCAAAGTTATTGTAAGTCCCAACTGAAGCATCTTCTCTTTCTTGTAGACCACATTTTTCTTTGGCTAACAAATAATGAGAATAAGGATCCCAGTCTTCAAAGTAAGACCAATGTGCTGATTGTAGATTTATTGTATTATATTCTTCCTCAGATGGGAAAGTAAACCAATATTTGTCATTTTCAGAAAAGTCTGATAAATAGAAATCTAATGGATGTCCACTTAGATATATACGCTGTGCGTAACTCTTATTATAAGCCATTTTAGACCTTGTTTCATTGCTTCCACCATATTCAACTTCACCATCTTCTCCATACATAATTAATGGTATATCAAAGTTTATTGCAGCTTTTGGTATTGCAGTTTGGAGACAAATTTGCCACCCAAACAATGGCATTCCTTGATTTATGAAAGCAATTTTCGAAATCTTTTGCATCACTTCAGGATTTGGTGATATTAGAATATGATCATAACCCGAATTGATAAAATTTTTGAGATTCTGCTCACCAACTTCAAAGGGTTCTGGTATAGAAATAGTTAAGGCCAATGGATGCATCCCAAGTTCATGTTTCATCTTATAATTAACATATGATCCATCTTTACCCCCACTACATGGGACTAAAATATCAAAGTTGTTATTCTTTTTATGATTTTCAAGTAATGCAAGTAATTCAGACCATCTCTTTTCCCAATTTATGTTTGTTTTCTTAAACTTTGCCCATTGGCACGCCCCACATACCCCATTTTCATCAAATGTCAATCGTGGTCTAGTTGATGGCATTACACAATTGTTGCACCAAAATACTTTAGTGTTGATCATAGATTCCTAGCTTTAAGTTGTTCTAATTTGATAACCATTTGATCCAATATAAGATTTAACCTTTATTATATGTTGGTCAGTAAAATGATAAATACTAGATGCTGCAAGCGCATTTGATTTACATTGAGCTATAGCTTCGGTGAAATGATTTAAATTCCCAACACCACTATTTGCAATCACATTTATACCCACAGCATTTGTGACAACCTTAAGCAAATCTAAGTCATAGCCCGTCATAGTACCATCCTTATCAATTGATGAAAGTAATATTTCACCAGCTCCTAAGTCTTCACATTTTTTTGCAAATTTGACTGGATCTAATCCTGTATTAACAGTTCCTCTATTTGAAAATACAAAATAGTCCCCATTAATTTTTTTTACATCGATAGAAATAACTATGCAATTTTTTCCAAATTTTTCCGAGGCCTTTCGAATAAAATCAGGATTTACAATAGCTACCGAATTCAATGATATCTTATCAGCACCGATTTGAAGTAACTTCGTAATATCGTCTATGTGTTTGATACCACCACCGGCTGTCAGTGGTATAAAGGCTTCAGATGCGGCTTTCTCTATGATATCCAGAAAACTATCCGTTAGACCTTCTTTTGAATCAATATTCAAAAAGATTATTTCGTCAGCGCCTTGAGCATTATATACTCTAACTGCAGTAGATGGGTTCCCTACTTCACGAGTGTTCTCAAATCTTATAGTTTTTACCATTCTACCGTTCTCAAGTAAGAGAACTGGAATTATCCTGACCATTAACATTCAGGCTCCCAATCTAGGAAGTTTTCTAACAATTGAAGACCAAACTCTTGACTTTTTTCAGGATGGAATTGAGTACAAAAAATATTTTCTTTAACGAATGAGGACACAAAAGTTTCTCCATAAGTTGTAGTTAACAAAATGATTCTTTCATTTTTAACCTTAACATGATAGCTATTTGCAAAGTAGAATGCAGTTTGTGGTGGGATATTATTCATAAGAATATGATCGAAGATTATATCAACGGAGTTCCACCCGAATTGAGGTAACTTATATTCGTCCGAATCACTCAATTTATGTACCTCAGCATCAATCCAACCCAATCCTTTCCATAAACCATTTTCATGAGTGAGATTTGTTACTAATTGCATACCTAGGCAAATACCAAGAAATGGCTTTTTATTTATTATAACCTCTTCATATAAAACCTTATCTAACTCATAATCTAGTATACTTTCAATAGCTGGTTTAAATGCTCCAACACCAGGTAGAATTATACGATCTGCTTTTTTCAGTTCGTCAAATTTTCTTGTTAATTGAACCTCTCCGCCTAAATATTCTATAGCTCTGCAAACAGACTTTACATTTCCAATTCCATAATCAACAATTGCAGTCATTCTTAGTCTTCTCCTACCATTCGATCCCACATCTTTTGATCCCAGAGTGGCTCACCTTTCGATACCCTTTCCTCATCATGAATGTGTGGAGAAATACAATGTCTAATAGCGATATTAATAAATTCCTCCTCTGTTAATTCTAACCATTTCAAAAATAAGTCTAAGCTAGCAGGTCTTTTACCGTCATATTCCTCCACAATTTTTATTGCTTCTTCCCGACTGATCCTATTATTTCTAATTTCTAAATTCATTAAATGACTTGTTCTTCCATAACCTCTTTTTATAAATTTCAGATAATCTCTAACACCTTGCATCATACACTCAATTTTTTCATAAGCGAATTCTTCCGGCACACCTTCAGTTAAATCTTCTCTCCATCCTAACTCTTTTTTAATCAATTCTACTTGCGCATGAATATCCCAAGGAATATAATCACCAAGACATATTGAGCTATAGTTCAATGCTTTTAAGTCCTTGAACTTAGGATATTGAAAAGGACTCAAATCCCTAAGAGAGACTTTACCATCTAGCATCTCATACATATCTTCTGCAGTAATGCCCAAATTTATGTATCTATTAAATGCTTTTTCATCTAATACCTCCTTACCAGTTGAACTACCATCGTATGAAACATAACTAGTATACTCTGAAGTTGGTTCACCCCATATGATTAAAGGAATTTGAAACTTAACAGCTATTTGCATAGGGTATGCATAGATTCCACTATGACAGTGCCAGCAAAAATCACCTTTACGAGTTAGTGATTCTAACATTGTTTTTTTAATTATTTGCCAATTTGGTCGGAAATTTATCTGATCAACACCAAGGATCCGTAATGCTCTTTCCCAATTTTCCCTTACTGTTGGCCTCATGAAACCATGATCGAAAGTCACAACTAATGGTTTCATTTTATATTTTTTCACTAGGGTATAAACTTGAAAGGTACTATCCTTGCCACCACTACCAGGTATAATACAATCATAATCACCTTTATCTCTGTATTCATCAAGTATTTCAATTAATTCCTGTTCTCGAATAAACCAATCAACGACATCATGCTTATAATCAATATTATGGCAAACTGAACAAACACCAGAATCATCATATGATAATGATTCATGAGTTTCAGGCAGCAGACATTTAGTACAATGATTTAATGTATCAAAATATATAGGGGTTTTCTTGCTGTCATCCATCTTTAGGTTAGGTTAGTATGTTAATATTAATCTTATTAAAATTTGATTTTCTCAATATCAATTTGTGCTTTTGAATAATCATCTTTTCTTCCTATATCTAACCAATATCCAGAAAATGGGTAAGATAATACTTTTTTTCCATCTTTGAGTAATTCTTCAATCAAATCAGTTGTATTGTAAAAAGTCATAGATGGAACTAATTTTACTACGTCTCTTTTCAACAAATATATCCCACCATTTGAGTAGTAAGTATAGGTAGGTTTTTCTTTAAGATTTATAATCCTACCATTTGTGGCCTCAAAAACTCCATAAGGAATATTCACTTTGTATGGTATAGTCACTACAGCCATATCAGCATCTTCTTCTAAAAATCTAAGAAAAAAATCTTCATAGTCTAGATTTGTTAAAATATCAGAATTAGTTATCAGTATATGTTCATGGATAAAATTATCTATATTTCCTACTGACCCTATAGTACCTAGAGGTTTTTTTTCCCACACATAATTTATTTTTAAATTTCTACACTCACCATTACCAAAATAATCTTCAATTCTTTTGCCTAGATAGTTTAATGTTATCCATATATCATCTAAGCCATATAGCGATAATCGTTCAATTAAATGTTCTAAAATTGGTTTCTCTCCAACTGTTAATAAAGGTTTAGGTGTATCTTCTGTCAGTGGCCTCATTCGAACCCCTTTTCCACCAGCCATGACAACCACATCTATTGGCAAATAAGATTTCAATTTTCCAAAGTTAATTACATTTACAATCTTATCTTGCTGATTTAAAATGGGAATTATTTTAAATCCAGAATCTCTATAATTAATTACAGTCTGTATATCCCGATCCCCTTTTCTAAGAAATTTTGGATTTAATTGAATGATATCATCTACGGGTTGGTCAAGATCCACACCATTTATTAAACCTCTTCGTACATCACCATCCGTTAAAGATCCAATTAATTTATCAGTATCGTTCACTATGAATGAAATTGCGGCATTTGATAACCTTTCTAACACCTCTAAGGCATTTCGAATTGTAGTACCAGATCTAATTAAATGTTCTTTATAATTACGCATAAGTATTTTTAATGATATGGATAATACTTTCGGAAGTATTTGATTTTTGATAAATATTAATACCAGTGTAAGAACCTAAATCATTTATTTGGCTTACTGCATTCATAATACTTGTAAAATTGAAATTACAATCCAGGATATTTTCACTTTTTGCTCTACCTTTTTGCCTGTTACCAATATTTATTACATACTTACCAAATGAAGCCGCCTCGATAATACCACTCGATGAATTACCTAAAAGGAATTCAGAATATTTCATTGCATTGAAATAATTTACTTTCCCAAAATTTTCAATTTTAAGTACATGATTAGGGAATTTGTCACTTAATTTTAAAATAACCTTCCGAAAAATAGATCCATATGTATCTGCATTTGGCATTGAAATGACCAAAAAATACTTTCCTCTTAGTTTCTTTAGGGTTTTTTTAATTACTAATGCATATTCAAAATTAATTTCAGGATATACGGTTTCAGGATGAAAGGTGATAAGTAAGTAGGGTTTATTAGGTATCTTAAATTTACTTCGAAACTCATTTTCTGGCATAAACTTGTAATTGTCAATATCATTCAAACTTAGAGATCCAACGTTATATACATTATCTCTTTGACCAATAATTGACATAATCTTATTTCTATACTTATCTGTAGCTGAAAAATGTATAGATGAAGCTAAGGTAATTTGATCCCGATATATATTATCTATGGCCCCCAAAGTTGTTTCTCCACCATGGATATGCGCAAATTTAATGCCAAATGGAATACCTGCTTGGACAGCTGCAGACATTTCAAATCTGTCTCCTAGACAAAAGACCAAATCAAATTTGTTTTGAGACCAATAATCCACAAATTTGAGTACAGTTATACCATAGGTTTTGCTAATTCCTTTCGGACTATCATCAATTTGTAAGGTTTCTATCGACTGAATTTTTTCAAAACCAGCATCATAGATTTCAGAAATAGTATAACCATGATATTTAGAGACATGTGATCCAAAAGCAATAATTGAAAGATCAAAGTACAAATCTTCTCTAAGCTGCTTAAGCAATGGATAGTAAATCCCAAAATCTGCTCTTGAACTTGTAAGAACACCGATCTTCATTTCAATGAACTCCATTCAAGCATTTCTGTAGCCGAATATGCCCGATTAACCTTCCTGCCAATAACATCTCTCCATTCCATAGGAGAGATTCCGTTTCCAGGGCGAAGTGCAATAATATCTTCCTCTTTTATTATTTCCCCAACTTTCATTGAACGGTTTAAATGAATACTTTTACGTACAAACTCTTTGTTTTTTTGTTCACTTGAACTCGGCTCTTTTTTACCATCACCAGATATAGCATGTTCAATATTTCTAATAGCTATGACCATCTCTTTTAGCTCATCAGGTTCTAAAGAAGCTCTATGGTCTGGTCCTGGGTAACTTCGGTCCAGAGTAAAATGCTTTTCAATAACTTTTGCTCCCAGTGCAACAGCTGCAATAGAAGCCTCAATTCCCAAGGTATGATCGGAATAACCAACTTGAACTCCCAATTCATCTCCTATGGTATTCATAGCTTTTAAATTAACTTCTTCCATAGGTGTAGGGTATTCGGTACTACAGTGCAAAACCGTAATATCTTTTTTGGTTAAGCCATATTTCAATACCACATCAATAGCTTTTTTCACTTCCTGCATATTCGCCATTCCGGTAGAGAGCACAACCGGTTTCCCCTTTTCAGCTAGCCGCTTCAAGTAATGATAATTGGTAATCTCCCCAGACGGACTTTTAAAAAATGACAATCCAAGATCATCTAAAAAATCAATCCCATCAACATCGAAAGCCGTAGATAAAAATTGAATACCTCTTTTATCACATTCTTCAATTAATATAGTATGATCTTGCTCGCTCAATTCTAGTGATTTGAGCATATTGTATTGACAATTGTCTCCACTTTCAATATTCTCAATCTGGTATTTTGCCTTTTCAGCCACTTTGCTAACAATTTTATCCGCTTTAAATGTTTGGAACTTTACAATGTCCACTCCCGCATTTGCAGCTACTTCAATAAGCTGAATTGCCTTCTGCAAATCACCATTGTGATTAACACCGGCTTCCGCAATAATAAGTACTCTATCTAATTTCACATTAACCTACTCGGATTACCAACCACTTTACTTTCACTTTCAACATTCTCTAAAACCACCGCTCCCGCTCCAATTATTACCTTACTACCGATTTCAACGCCCTCTTTAATTACGGCATTCGCCCCAATAAATGACCGCTTTCCAACTTTCACATTTCCTGCCAACACCGCTCCGGGTGCAACATGAGTGAAATCTCCTATTTGACATTCATGTTCAACAATTGCTCCTGTATTAATTATTGCAGACATCCCAATTTCTACTAATGGATTGATTACAACACTGGAGGCAACAAAAGTACCACCTCCAATATCTACTAATAAACCAATACTGGCTGATGGGTGAATTACTGATCTTAATTTTTCGTCCTTTTTAATGATCAATTCCGTAACACTTTCCCTAATTTTATTGTCACCAATTCCTAAAATAAATTCATATTCTTTATCCCATCCCTTGAAATTCTTATCACCCTCAAAACCAAGATATTCTAATTCAAACGGATTCAGAATATGCTCCTTTTTTTCAGTATAAGATGAAACTTGTAAACCAGCTTTCTTAGCAGCATCAAGTACGACACAAGAATGTCCGGAGTATCCTATTATCACTTTTTTACTCATCAATAACCATACTACTTGGAATATTCACGATTCGATCCTCTAAATATTCGGCATTCTTTTGTTCATCACGAAAGTAATTAACATACATCGGTAACTTATACATTAACTTCCAAATTGGGCGCGTCATGACACCTTTTTCGTTGGTTTTTTTAAGAAATATATCCCGCTCTTTTCGATCTTCGAGTTCCACACACATCAACCAGTAATTTACTGTTGTATCCGGATTTTCTTTTCTATAATTAATTCCCCACTCTTTAAAAAAGGATTCATACTTTCCAGCAAGTTTTCTTTTATTTTCAATAAATGAATCCAACTGTTCTAATTGTGCACAAATCAATGCTGCATTTAAATTGGGCATTCTATAATTATGGCCCAATTCATCATGCACATATTCATATTTATGAGGCTTTTTTGCAGTTGTAGTAAGATGCTTTGCAAAATCACCTATTTGCTTATCATTACTTACAATAGCTCCCCCACCACCCGCCGTAACAATCTTGTTTCCATTAAAAGAATAAATTCCCAACTGACCAAAACTTCCTGTTGGTTTTCCATGATAGATAGAACCAATGGATTCAGCTGCATCTTCTACCACCGGAATATTCCATTTATTGCACACGTCCAAGAGTTCATTTAAGTGTACAGGAAAGCCAAAAGTGTGCATGGGTAAACAGGCTGAAATTTTATTCCCTGTCTTTTTATTATAGCAACCATCTTCTCTCAGTTCACCTTGTTCTTCAAGAAAGGCCTCCACCGCTTTGGGTGACAAACCCATCGTATCTAAATCTACATCTAAAAAAACAGGTCTAGCATTGTTATATGCTATAGCATTGGCTGTGGCAACAAAGGTAAGTGCCTGAGTTAAGACTTCATCTCCCTGCTTCACACCTGCAAGTCGAAGAGCAACTTGAAGTGCGGCTGTTCCATTTACTACAGCAACAGCGCGTTCTGTTTGAGAAATATCGGTTATCATTTCTTCGAACTTATCCACATAAGCACCCACCGAAGAAACAAAGGTAGAATCTAAGGTTTCCATGACATATTTCTTTTCATTACCCTGAAAACGGGGTTCATGTAAAGGGATAAAGTCCGTGGTTTTATATTGATCCCTAACAAATTCTATAAAATGATTAATTTGCTTCATTACATTTTTGAATCTAAATACTTGCCGGTCTCTTTATGATCAAATCCTGGAAGCAATTCCTGAAAAAGTTCAACTAAATCAGATTTTGTCCAGCTAAGATCGTCTCTCATTTTATGTATGGAGCCCAAAAAGTAGTCAAGCTTTTTTTCTTCAAAATCAAGATTACTTTTCACAATGCCCAGATTTTCAAAATGCTCTAAATCAAGCGTCTCTCCATCCATAAAAAATTCTTCAAAATCTTTTTCCCCAGTTGTGTCACTTTCGGTGAACAGACAAGGCCATTTACCTTTTTGAGGTAAAGAATTAACCAATTCCCGCGCTTCTTCTTCACTCGAACATAAATAAGCTTCATAGCCTATCATATCTAAATATTTAGCAGCAATTTCAGAAAAGGTAATTAGATGTAGATCTTCACTTAATTTGGGAAAAAATATGTCCCTGTTATCTCCCAATAGACAGGAAATCAGACATAATTCACCTGATTCCTGAGGAGTCACAAAGTACCGTTTAATATCATTGGGAGCTACAATAGGCTGTTTCTTTTGAATTCGTTGATTAAAACTATGCAACAGTGAACCATCAGAAAAAGCGACATTTGCAAAACGAGCTGTGCAAATATCTATAGATTTGCTTTCACGCATCAAAAAGAGTTCCATAATCCGCTTGGAAGCACCCATCATATTTACAGGGTTAGCTGCTTTGTCAGTGGAGACACAAAAATATTTTTTCGCACCATTTGCTCTAGCTTGATCAATGGTTTTTATAGTATTGAGAATATTAACTTCCACCATTCGCATCAAAGTGAACGGATCTTTTTCACTTCTTACGTGCTTAAGAGCAGAAAGATTTAAAAAATAATCGTAATCCCCATCCGCATTTATGAAGGCATTGTATTCATATGAACTTATATCTAATGTAAATGTCTTAAACTCGCCATTAATGTATCCAATAGAACTCCGGATATCTCTAACCAATTCAACCATATTATTTTCATTGATATCTACTACATGAAGCTTCTTAGGATTTCTCTTAAAAATCTCTTTAGTAACAGCTTGGCCTATTGAACCAGCTCCTCCCAATACCAAGAATGATGACCCTGATATTTTTTCCATCAGTTCATAGTGAGACTGTCTTAGATCAAATTCAAATAACTCCTTAGTTCGTCCAATCAACTTAAGTATATTCATTTAAGAACTTATCAAATCCATTAACTGTTGAACGATTCTATTCTGATCTCTTTTACTTAAAAAGGAGTGCATTGGTAAACTAAATACCTCTCGTGATGCTTTCTCTGATTCTGGAAAATCTCCGTATTCATAACCTAGGAACCTAAATGCCGGTTGTTCATGAATACACTTGGGATAATAAATACCAACAGGGATTCCTGATTCTTTCATACCTTTTAGTATTTCATCACGCTTTTTCTCATCTACGCGAACAGTGTATTGAGCATACATGTGCGTATTCCCCTCAACCACAATAGGTGTAATTACAATATCCTTGAGTAATTCATTATATCGTAGCCCAATTTCTCCTCTTGCTCTTACTTCATCTTCAAAATGAGCCCATTTTCCCAAAATAACCGCAGCTTGTAAAGTATCAAACCTTCCATTCATTCCGATTAATGTATGATGATGTCGTTTTACTCCGCCGTGAGAACGTATTGCTTTCATT
>MDTG01028688.1_pt1 | contig 39174 bp, 42 predicted proteins | sample 811421 | NCBI WGS metagenome assembly MDTG01 (sample SAMN05326645, study PRJNA326480) | marine metagenome | isolation source: seawater | place: Pacific Ocean: South East | collected 2011 | reverse complement strand
CCGCCGTCTGGCCCTGCTGTGCGTAGGCGTTGATCACTGTGTTGTACGTGATCTCGTCGGGCTTCAGCCCCGCTCCGCACATCGCCTCAAAGGTCTCGAGTGCGCCCGCCGTCTGGCCCTGCTGCGCGTAGGCGTTGATCACTGTGCTGTACGTGATCTCGTTGGGCTTCAGCCCCGCTCCGCACATCGCCTCAAAGGTCTCGAGTGCGCCGGCCGTCTGACCCTGCTGTGCGTAGGCGTTGATCACTGTGCCGTACGTGATCTCGTTGGGCTTCAACCCCGCTCCGCACATCGCCTCAAAGGCCCGGAGCGTCCCTTGTGGATTACCGTCGGCTGCGTGCATGGCTATCTTGTCCGTGTAGGTATATTTCACCTGATCTTTACTCGTCACACGGTGCTTGCTCTTGCCATTGCGTCCCATGGTTACCGCAGCAAGATGCTTGTGCCAAAGTGGCTTATGGCGGAACGCTGTACAATTTTGAAAAACAAGTTGGTCGCAAATTTGGTTATATTCACGCACGTGCACCGAGCTCAGCGCTTCTGGCGCTTCGCCCCGCCCCCCTGCGAGACGGCCGACTCGAGCTGGCGCTGGATGAGGTCGAGCAGCTCGGGCGAGGGCCGCGTCAGGTACACGCAGCCCACCGTGCCGCTGTCAAAGTGGCGGCAGTACATGGCGGGGCACACCGGGCTCGAGTAGCGGCAGTCGAGCGTCGAGCACTTGTTGTGGCAGCGCTGGTGGATGTAGGGCGGCTCGTGGCTCAGGAAGAAGAAGATGTGGTTGCTCGAGTGGTCACCGCCGCGCTTCATGGGGTTCCGCCCGGCGCGGTTGAGGCAGTAGTGGGAGCCCTCGCCGCGGACGATGACGAGCAGCGAGGCGGTGGTCACCTTGCGGTGGGTCGAGATGCTGATCCGCACGTCGGCGACCTGGATCTGCGGCCAGATGGGGCTGCCGTCGGCCCGCGCGAGCCGCCGCAGGTACGCCTCGACCCGCTCAAGCAGCTCCGTGCGCCGGAAGCTGACCGGGTGGTGCTGCCCCGAGCGCTCGATCTGCTTACTGGAGCAGGTGTACGTCGTCTCGGTGCGCCCCGTCGACGGGTTGCGGCGCACGCGGGTGTGGGGTCGCGGCGCCCCGTCGTAGACACGGTAGTCGGGATTCGGCTCGCGGGCGACACGGACCTGTGTCAGGCGCACGAGAGCGAGGACGGAGCGCACCATCTCGAGCAGCTCGCCGTCCTCGACCTTGGCGGCCTGGTGCAGCCGCGCCAGCCCAAACGTCTGCGCGGGCGAGCGGCGCCCGTCGACGCTGGGGAAGGCGCGGTCGATCAGCTGCTGGATCTCGGGGTGCGGCTCGCCCTCCGAGTTGATCGCGAGCGCCGGCCAGTAGGTGACGGGGCGCCCCTCGCTGTCGAGCTGCGTGTGGCGCTTGCGGTTCCCCACCTCCCCCTCGTCGCCCGCGGCGCACTTGGTGAGCTTGTACGAACCGATCGGGCGCATGCCGCCGTTGCCGTAGATTGAGCCGTCGAACACGTCGCACCACTCGTTCTCGGGATCGATGCGCTCCTGGTAGTAGTTGCGGAACGCCGCGATGATGCTCTCGCGGATGGTGAACGCCTGCTCCGAGTTGACTGTAATATACGGAAAGTGCAGGTGGGCGCCGTACTTGGTGACGCCCTGGCTGTAGAGCGGCACCCGCTCGCACACGATCATCGTGCCGTCGACCTCGCCCCCCCAGTGGGGATAGAAGCGCCGCACTTGCTGCTGCACGAGCCTCCAGTAGTCGCGGTGCAGGCCTTCGACGTCCTCGATCGGCACGGTGCACTTGAGGTCAAAGTCGACAAACAGCGGGAAGCCGGACGTCTGCAGCCGCTCGACGAGGTGGTTGAGCAGGCGGCGCTGATTGTCGCTACTCTGTACGACCAGGTCGATCGCATAGTAGTCCATGAACCTCTCGACGTGGCTGAACGGCACGGCGGCGCGCCCCCCCGCAAAGAATGTGTGCGTACAGTCGGCCGTCTTTAGCGGGCGGAACTCGCCGCTCGTCATCTTGCGCTCCGACACGGGTATCTGCGTCACCCGTACGTCCTCAGTCGCATAGGCCGCCACCGCATCCCGAGCGTGGTCCAGGGAGAGGACCGCCTGGCGTTCGAGATCCATGGTGGTCCGACGTTGTTTTCTATCTACGGAGGCAAATAGTCGGCCGTGGACTCGAGCGCCCGTGACCCCCTGCGAAAAAAAAGTCATGGACCCCTGCATCTGGGGACCCCCGATCTGGAAATTGCTGCATGCGAGCGCCGCCGCGGGCGCTCCGGCCGAGCTGATCGACCGCACACTGGCAACCATGGTGCACGTGCTCCCGTGCGCCAAGTGCCGCGGCTCGCTCGCCAAGTTCCTCCCGCGGCTGGCCAAGCTCGGCTTCGCCGACTCGGTCACCAAGCTCTGGTTCCTCCACAACCTCGTCAACCGCAAGCTGGGCAAGCCCGCGATGCCCTTCCGGCGCGCCGAGCGGCTGTGGGAGACTCGGTCGGTTCCCGCCGCGCCGCTCGAGCTCGCCGACGCCCTCGCGATCGTCGACGGTAACTACCGCCACTGCACTCGCACCGGGCGCTGCCGACACTACGGCGCGTGGTGGGCGCGGGTGGCGGACCTGTGTGCACTGCACGAGGGGCTGCGTCCCACGGCCGCACAGATGCGCCGCAATGCGGGCATCACGCAGCGCGCGCCGCTCGCCCGGACGCTCGCACTGCGCCGTGCACTGATGGGGCCGCGGTCAGAGTCGGCACGGAGGCTCCGGGCTAAGGTCGACCGCTGCTCCACAAAGCTGTACTAGCGACCCTCGAGGCCCTCGTTGAGTGAACGCGTCAGCGCCGGGGCGTAGGCATGTGACGGTTCGTCCAGTCGGTGTCTGACGCGGTCGTACCCTGGCCTGGGTACAGATCCCTGATGGTCCCCGTCTCGATGTGGCTCGAGCCCCCCTGCACCGCCTGGCCCAGCGTGCCGGCCGAGTGCACGGCATCTTCGGCACTGCCCGACCCATAACCGGACGCTTGCACCGCCCGGTGCGCACCAAAGCGGATGGCGCTGCGAGCGCCTTCGCGTGCGAACTTTTGATACATCCCGTGGCTCGTCTGCGCGAAATAGATGACGATCACGGCGACCACGTAGAGCACCCCCAGGATGAGGCCCGTGTCGTACCACAGCTCGGACGTCTCCTCCGTGTCGTCCGCGTTGTCGTATCGGAGCCACCCCGATGAGATCGCGAGCACGGTGGCGAGCAGGGCGACGGCGAGCACAAAGAGGTCTTGCTCCTTCATCGTCGTTGTTTCTAGTACCCCAGACAAAAGGTTACTGCGACCAATTTATTGTTGTGCAATGCCGTCTCGTCAACCCCGGTCTCCGGCCCCCCAAGATGCGAACCCCCACCCCCGGCACCAGGCGGAGCGCCAGCGATACGGACCGGCTGCGCCGCGCCACGGCAAACGATGAGATACCGCCCGCCTCCATGGAGTGGCTCGTCCAGACGAGCCGCCCCCTGGACCACGCGGGCCGGACGGATGCGCTGGCGCTCGGAGGCATGGAGGGATCGCTGCGCACTGTGGCGGAGACGCGCGAGAACATCGTGCGAGGCCTGCCCCGGGAAGGCGACCTGGCGCTGGCGCTAGCATCGCTGCGGCACGGCAAGTTGCTGACGCTCGCCACGCTGTACGACGAGCCGTGCCCGCCACTGGAGCGTGGCGCGGGGGCGCAGGGAACATTGGACGAGGCTATGCAGAAATGCCTATGCAGCAAGTACGAGAGACTAGCGGATGCGACGCTGGCGTGCGTGGCGGCGGAGTCCAAAAATAGAGGGGTGGCGGAGGCCCGAGCGGAACGGGAGCGGGTGGAGCGGGAACTGCGCAATTACGACGTGCGGAGGGTGCTGCCGCAGCCTTGCTCGGACGGTAAAGTGCGCGAGGCCGAGCGGGCGCACGGGCGCCTGTGTGACTACTACTGCTCACCGCAGTGCACGGAGGTTGCGACGCCGCGGAAGCCGACGGGTGCACGCCGGATGCCACGGAGCTCTGACGATGACTTTGCGAACGCCAAGGCCCTGGCCGACGTGGTGTTTGGGAGCGAGAGTGACGTGTTACTGGTTGCACACTACGTGCGTGCGGAATGGACGTGGGTGCGGAGGCAGAAACGGTGTGTAGAGCGCGAGGCGAGGGGCGGGGCGGTGGAGAGCGGCATTGCACGAGACATGGTGCGGGTGTTGTGCGAGATGGAGGAGAGGCTGCGGCAAGCGCTGACCACGCTGTCGGCGCACGATACAGCACGGCGACCCGCCGAGGATACAGTCGCCCTGTTGCGGTGGCGGGGGTCGCGGCGACCGCGGCGCATATCCGAGGCGATTGATACCGTGGCGGCGCACCTGGTCGACCAGCGGAGTGATGGTGTGGTGGCGATGGTCATGAGAGCACGGGAACTCGCAAAAAACGTGGTGCTGAGGCGGGTGGTCGCGGGAGCGGCGACCGAGTGGGGCGCGGCGTGCGCGGTCTGTGCCTGCGAGGGGGTGCGTCTCCGCGACAGTGTGTGGGAGGCCATGGAGAGGGAGCCCGAGAACATTGTACCGTTCATTGACGAAGTAGCCACGATGCACCCGCACGACGAGGGCGCCCGGCGCGCGGTGCGCGAGTACCCGTGCGAGCACCGCACCGGTGACATGGTCGTACCGAACGTACTAGTGGTCGTTGCGGTCGATGCGCGGTACGGCTGCCGGGTGCAGTATCGCATATGCGACCTCGCGAGGGAGGGCGCGTGCACGTGGTACACACGCGGGCAAGTTAGATTCAAGATCGATGCCCATCGGAGCAAGGGTGGGTGTGCGCAGGCCGATGGCCTCGATCAGGTCGTCGCACAGAAAGCTCCCTGTGGTGATCCCAGCGAACGCCAGGCGTTGGCGGCAACCCGCGACATGGCGGCGTAGGTACTCGCGGCGAAACTGGTGACCGTGGTCCAGTAGGTGGATAATACAATCGATCCCCATGCCCCAGTACAGCCTCTCGCCCATTGTTGCCGCATAAACCGCGGAGCCCGCCCCCTCGGCCTGTACCCACCTCAGTATTCGGCCCGCCTCGCCCGCGCCGAGAACGCCGCGGGCGTGCAGCGTGGCCAGCATGTCAAAGTGGCCCACGAGCGCCGCTGCGCGCATCACGGGTGCGACGAGCTGCGGTAGGCGGGGGAGAAGCCGCCCCAGGCCGTCGCCCCCATCGTAGATCGTCAAGTGGGTCACGAGGTTTGCCATCTCCTCGTCGTCGCCGAGCGTTCCGGCCTGTGGCGACTCGGCGATCAGGGCGACAGTTGCGACGTGCCCCCCCACGAGGGCGGCGCAGCAGCTCTCCACCCATCGCGGCACGAGGGGGAGCAGCGCCGCCGCGGTTCGCCGGTGCCCCCGCTGCGCCGCGACACAGAGTGCCTGCTCGATGTCCACCTGGGCCACTCGCCCGGTAGGGACGAGACGGTCGACGATGCTGTGCGCAGCGTCGTCCGTCACTAGCTGCGACGCTGCCGCGATGCGGAGCACGCCCTGGCCACTCCGTGTCTCCGTGGCACCGAGGCTCTCGGGGGGGGCTTGCTCCGCCAGGTAGTGTACCGCGCGCACCGCACCCCCCTGGGCGGCACAGTGGATCGGCAGCTTCCCGGTCCCGTCCACCCGGAGCAGTTCGGCGCCCCCGTGCACCGCAACGATCGTGCGCAGGGCGGCCACATTGCCCGCCCGGGCGGCGACGTGGACGGGGGACTGGCCACCGACGCTCCGACGGAGCAGCTCGGGGTGGGCATCGCCGAGGTAAGCGACGACATCATTCGCCCCGAAGCTGCATGCGGCGGCGACCGACTGGCGCACCCGTCCGCGGCACACGCGGAGGAGGGCTCGGTAGGCACCGACCGCATTTTTGGATGCGGCCTGTTCCAGTGGTACCATGCCGTCCGTGTCGGGCTGTGCAGCCCATCGGCGCACCGCCACGAGCGACGCATTCGCGATCAGCACACGGACAGTGCGTTCCGACCGTGCGGCGGAGAGTGGGTTGGGCGCGCGGACAGACAGGACTTGGCCTCGTGATGCCCGCGCCAGGGATCGCAGTACCGCGAGTTGCGCTCGCGACGGCACGGCCATCGCCGTGTGGAGCAGTGCCGTGTGCCCGTGGTCGCACCGGTGCGACCCGTGGGCCCCCGCCCGGAGAAGCTCGTGGGCGCAAGCCCAGTAGGCGGCCCGGGTGGCGATCCATAGCGCCCGCTCGCCGTGCTCGACCCACCCGGGTCGCCTCACCAGCACCCGAACACACCGAGGCAGGTTCTCGTGCACTGCCCGCTCGACGATGGCATGCCGGTGTCGCGGGGCCACGGGGTGGCTGGCCACGATGGCTTCCAGCTCGTGGGGTGCGCACCGGCGCGCCAGGGCTCTCTTTGCACGATAGTGGACGGTGCGGCGCCGCGCCATTGATCGTGCCGATCTCTGCCGGGCGGGCGCGCGGGCGGCCGGGTGGGTCGGGATCGCACTTGCAAAAAAACACATTGTGGCGCATGCGGCGTTAGTGGAGTGACTTGTGTCGACCGAGGGCGAACAAGTAGGCGAAGCGCACCATCGTCATCGGCGGATCACACCCGTCGAGGCACTGGCTGAGGTTGACCGGGGTCGTCACACTGTGCCCTTGCCACTGCTGTCGCATACTCGTCAGGGCCTTGCGAGTGCAGACTCGAGGCGGATCACGGGCCATCGTCGTTTCTTCTCCCCCGTCGAAAATGAGCAAGAGGCGATCCAAGTTTTCGTGTGCGGTGGCCATGGCCGAACTGTCGGAAGCGGAGGCGTCGGTGGCCCGCGAGCGCATGAAGGCGCTGGCGGACGAGCTTGCGAGGTTCGGCGCGGCGTTCCATATCCGCGACGACTCGCGGCTTGCATTCGACTACGCCTGCGACCGCGGCGACGCCGCCGCCATGACACTGCCTCGTGTGGCATCGGAGATTGCGTGCACGCAGTACCTGTACGACAACACGGACTATCGTGCACTGTGGGAGAGCGACATGCCCGTGCTGGCCGAGTACATCCGCGCCACCTACCCGCGAGTCTCGTGGCGCCGCACGTGGCAGCTCATCCGCGAGACGATGGACACCGCGGTCAAGCTGCAGGCTTTCATCCAGACCGCTGGCCACTGCCCGTACGTGGGCGCTTAGGATAGTGCCACCACAGTCAGTGCGAATGCGCTACCTGGGAAGATGAACATCGAGAGGAACACGGCGATGAACGGCCGCCGCAGCCGCCGCGCCAGCCACCGGGCCCAGTAGTAGTGCACAACCAGAAGGAAGGCGATGAGAAGGATGATGCCCAGAACGGCGAGCACGAGGTTGGCGTCGGAGGAGTCCATATTTTACATTGTGTAACATAATTTATTTGAGCAGTTCCATCGTCGCACCGATGCTCGCCCCCGTGATCACCGCCGCCGGAAGCGCCCAGTCGCGCGGGACGGGGGTCCCGCCCGGACCTGGGCCCGGACCTGGGCCCGGACCTGGGCCCGGACCTGGGCTCGGACCTGGGCCCCCGCCTCCGCCTCCGCCTGGATCTGTACTGTACGGAGCTGCCGCGAGCGGACCGACCCCGACGCTCACGATCGCCGGAGGGCCCAGCTCGAGCTTGCCGGCGCTGTCTGTGAGGACCGGGAGGCGCTCCGTAGATGCAAAGCCGAACACCACCCCGCGTCGCTGCGCAAACAGCGCGAGCTGTGTCATGCGGTGGTGGGACCCCACCGCCACGAATGACACGAGCTCCGACGCCCCCTCGTCGCCGTAAGTGCACGTCGGAGCGGCCGTGGGGTTGGGGTCGGCGTCGCCGTTGCTCAAGTGCTGGGTGACGAGCAGCAAGTCGCCGCTCGACCCGACCGCGGAGCCACTGGCCGGCCGCAGACCCATGTATCCTGCGACTGATAGGACAGCCACGATCGAGCGGTGAGCCCGGGTAAAGTCGCCGTGGAGCGTCATCCCCGCGAGCGGACCCGGGGTGTGCTGCGCCGCCGCACAGCGCACCGTGAAGCGGGTCCGGCCGCCCGAGTCGCGCCACTCCATGTCGAGGAGGGCCGTGTGCAGTGGCAGAAGCGACCCGCTACCCACGGGGCGGGCGAGGTCGCCCAGTGCGAAGCTCGGTACCGCTCCGTCCAGGCGGAGCGTCAGTGGCGCACCGCCGACACTGAGCACGCCGTTCGCCACCTCCAGTGTCTGCGGGGCACCGTCGCGCAAAATCTCACAGTGCCAGTGGGCGGGCACCTGATCGGTGAGTGCGCTCGTGTACCCGTCGATCGCCAGGTCCACCGAGGAGCCGAGCACCCCCTGCATCGCGGCCAGCGGTGCCTGGAGCCACGACGGGCTGCATGCCAGCAGCGGGCTGTCGCTGCGCACAAAGCACGCCGGCTGAATCCCGTGCGGCGGCGGAGTCACGCAGATCGCGAACCCCCCCAGGGTGCGAAAGTACGCTTCCGTGCACGCATAGACAGTCCCCTCGACGGTCGTGAAAATGCACGTCAGCTCGCGGGCGCCCGTGCGGCCGCTCGATCGCAGCGACGCCTCCGTGAGAATGCGGAGTGTGAGGTACGTGCGCCACTGCGCAGCCGTGCCCCCGGGCGGGTAGGGTACCTCGCATGCGGAGCTGTATTGACCGTCGGGCCGCTCCGCATCGACCGGGAGAGCGGCGAGGCCGGACCAGTCGCTGAGGAGGGCCACGCACTCGCCCTGGCTGTCCGCCGCGGACACTTCTCCGAACGAGTTAACCTTACCCGGCGCTCCGCGGTTCCACGTCTTGTCGCTCGTGCGCCGGGCGAGGTCGCCGGCGCCGGGAACCACACAGAACGGGTAGGCGACCCACGAGCTCGCATCGTGCACCAGCGTGCCGGTGTTCTTCACCAGGAACTCCGCGGCGCTCGTGGCGCCCGCCCATGGCGGCACCGCCCCCTTGTCTCGGCGCAGGTCGGCGCAATCGAGAGGCTGGGGAACGACGGCCCGGTAGCTGCCCAGGTCGTCGGGTACAGGCGGCCCGCCGCCGAGACCGAACCGGCGCCCCAGGGTCGCACCCGTCGGCAGCGCCACCAGCTCCTGCTGCCCGAGGCGCTCGGGGGCGCCGTACCACGCCCACGCATCGCGTTCGCCCGGGTCGAACTGGCCGTTCCCCGCGATCGAGTACACGCCGTGCCACAGCGTGCGGTCGGCGATCAGCATCAGCTCGCCGACCGAGATCTCGGTAGCCCCGACCGCCGTGTCCGCCGGGAAGGCGGCCGCGAAGGCGGCCCGGGATTCCGCATCGACGCCCTCGGCATCGCCCAGGCTCAACGAGGCTGCGACGCAGAAGCACAGCTCCGGCGCCCGGACGGCCGAGGAGAGTAGCTCGGCGAAGCATGCATCGAGCGGCTCGGCGGCGTCGCCGGTCGACGCCATCAGTGGCCGCAGCAGCGGGCAGAGCTGCCGATGGAGCCCCAGTGTCCCGGTCACGGGGGCGGGGGCGGTCGAGCGGCCGTACCACGGATCCATCGCAATGTCACCGAACAGCAGCTCGCCCACATCATCGGCCGTCTGGAACTCGCTCACCTCGACGGGGGACCCGTCGGCGTGCACCACGGGCACGACCGCGACCCCGTCGCGATGGGTGGGCTCCGGCGGTGCGTTCTGGCGGGCGGCGCTCCACTTCTCGAGTTGTCCGCGGACAGCCTCGGAGGTTGCACTCAAAGCTCCCAGTGTGTGAAGGTGTGAGTTGTAGGGGACTGATGGCTTGGACGTGCTCCACTTCCACGGGTGGCTCCGTGTGCTATCGGAGCTACCCTGGGCTACGCCAAACTGTCCATAGGGGCCAGTCAGGTCCTTCGCTTTGCGCTCCTCTGAGTGCACCAGTGCACACGACGGAACGGTGCTCTCTGCCATCGTGTGCAGTCGCGACGATTTATTCAAACACAGTGGTTTTATTTCGTACTGCCTACGCACGCTCGCCGCGAATGCGGCGAGCCAGCTGCATGTCCTTGGGCATGATAGTCACTCGCTTCGCGTGGATTGCACACAGGTTGGTATCCTCGAACAGCCCCACTAGGTAGGCCTCGCACGCCTCCTGTAGTGCACGGACTGCCTCGCTCTGAAACCGCAGGTTAGGGTCGATACGGTGCGCCACCTCACGGCACAGCCGCTGGAAGGGCAGCTTGCGAATCAACGTCTCGGTGCTCCGCTGGTACTTGCGGATCTCCATCAGTGCTCGAGTGCCAGGGCGGTAGCGGCGCTTCTTCTTGACACCCTGGCGCGGTGCGGGGGCCAAAGGGTGCTGGTTCCGCGGCGGGCACTTGCCGCCGGTCGACTTGCGTGCAGTCTGCTTGGTGCGCGCCATGCCCTCGCTCCGATGCGTCGTGTCTCTCACACACTCTGTGCCTTGCTGGGCCATGTTGTTATTAAAATTTGGTCGCAGTTTGCTCCACCTTTGACCGCTCGGCGAGCACGACCTCGTGAGTGCCGCCGCACGGGCACGTGTACACGGCCCGCTCGCCGGGCACGTCCGCCCCCGTCTGGCGCCACAGGTCCTCGAGCCAAGCGTCGGCCGCGCGGGTGCCGCACGGGAGGTGCACGTACTCCTGGCACACGTCGACGCACAGCTCGGACTGCGGGGACCACGGGTGGTCCACGGTGCCGCGGATCGCCGCCCTGACAAACTCGAGCGCCTCGCACCCGTCCCCGCCCCGCGGGCGGTACCCGATGGCCACCCCCGCGTCGGTGGGCTCTACCCAGAGGCGGTATGCGGGCATCGGGTCCGAGCGCACCGAGGCCCACCGCTCGCGGGCACTGCTCCGGATTACGGGGAGCAGGTCCCACAGCCGCTGCAGGTCGGCGTGTCCCCACTCCGGCGCGTCGAGTGCGACGTACCGCGAGCTCATCGGGGGGCGGGACCGGTGCCCCGGGGGGGGGGCGGGACCGGCGCGCCCGCGGCCGATCGGTGTCCGGCGGGGGCTCCAAAAAAACTCGTACCGTGGTCTCGTATCCGTGTTCGACTACGCCCCGTAACTGGGGGTATATTCACGTTCATAGATCTTATTGCGTCGGAGCCCTATCTTGAGGAATTCCCCGAATGACTGTGCCTCGGGCACGCTAGGTCGTCGAGGCAAGACCGAGAAGGCTCCCTTTTCGACAAGTTGTATTTGACGCGTGGGTTTATCTTCGGGCCCGTAGTACATCGCGGCACCGACGCCGGTGTAGACCGCGGCCAGGGTCGCCACGCCCGCCGTGCCGTAACCGAGTTTCGTCAGTGTGCCCATGCCCGGGCCCGGGCGCGGGCCCGTGTCCGCGCGGACTCGCCGGGCGGGCCCCTTGAAGCCAGCTTGCTCGCACAGGGCGACCATCTTGCCCTCGCCGGGGCAGACGCTGTACCCGAAGGGGGGGCCGTTCGCGTACATGGGCAGTGCGAGGCACCCGGCACCGTGCGCAAGGGTCGCATCGAGGAGCTGCGGGCATGAGGCCGCACCCTTCGTGACCTGACTGCCGCGACACGGGTCAATCGCACGCAGAAAGTCGTACCGGTCGCTACACGCCATTGATTTGACTGTCACACTAGCTTAAAAAATCTGAGAATCGAAATCCGTCGCATTGCCAAAAATCACACGGGACGCCCACGGCCACCCACAACCACACCGGTCTCGTACCGGGACGAGCTCATGTCACACGAGCTCCCGGCGCACTCGGGGTGGCTCGAGGTGTGCCGAGACGTCCTTGAGCACACTGACGCACTGTCCGCATATGCGGGGCGTATCGGGCTGCATGCGGCGCGGGGGGCCACGCACGCCGCGGGGGCTGTGTCCCGGGGGGTCTTCGTCCAGGCGATGCACCGCGCCTCCAGCGTCGGCACGACGCCCGGGGAGCTCCTGGTGGCCACATACGAGCACACACGTGTCGCACTGTTGGACTGTGTCCTCTGTGCGACACTGGCCTCGAGCCCCGAGTCTGTGCTCTCCCTGCTGGTCGGGCACTCGCAATGCTGCGATGAGGCGCTCGCCAAGCTCGCGATTGCTCGGCGGGTGCTCCAGCGTATCGCACCGTTCCACCACCGCCAGGGCGTCCCTCATGTCGGGTTCGACCCGCTCTTCTAGCACCGTCCACCCCGCGAAATAATGTACAGTCCACCGGAAAGCGATGCCACATCCGTACAGACAGCCACTGCCCACATGGTCTGCGAACAAGTGGTGCTTCGAGAATGGGCTCGCCGACTCGCCGATCGAGCACGGGTGCTGTCTCACTGCACTGCACGACCTACGTTCCAACTACAGGGAGCGACACGCGTTCACGACGATATGCGCGACCACTGAGGGCGGGCAGCGCTGTGGTATCATGTACCCCGAGTCGACCCCCGGTCGTGTCGACCAGATTGCGGGCCAGGTACAGTCCTGTTCGCTGAAAAAGCTAGGAAAGCCCCAACCCACGCCCAAGCGAAAGGTTCGTAGACACTAATGTAACCATCTTTCATTAACAATGTGCTTACCAGCCGCACGTCGTCCCGTACGGATTGCCCGCATTTCCTGTGGACGGCGACGCCGACCAGTCCACGTCGTCGCTACCTACGTCCCACCCCCCCACCACGCCGTTCGTCCACGCTGCCCTTGGAGCGGGCTCCGGGCGGATCTCGCGCAGTGCCACGCCCACCCACTGGTCGGCATTGTTGGTCTTCACATCCACATGGAAGCTCACCATCATACCCTCGGTGAGCATATCCTTGGGCACACACTCTGTGGCACTCCCGTCGCGTCCGTTGAGGTCGGAGAGGTGAAACAGGATCGTCTCCTTCCCATTGATCAATGACCCACACTGCATGCGAATAATCCCGAAGCCGCGCTCAATCTGCAGCCGCTCCACCGTACCCCAGAACTCCAGCACGGGGTGTTCGTTCTCCACGCCCAGCACGTGCATCGCACCGTCTTGCTCGAGGAGCATCGTCACCGCCACTGGGCCACAGCTCGCCTCCGCCAGCTTTCCTTCCCTCGGGAAGGTCACAATCTGCCCCGTCTGCATCATCTTCACCCTCCCTTCTGTGCTGGTCGCCGACGACATCAGCCCCGGCATCGTGTGCGTGTTCTCCTTTTCGTACCGAATCGTCGCTCTCAGCTTGCGCTGTACTCCGCGAAGCCTTGCATGCACAGCGTCGCGCTCTCCGCACAGTTGTTTGTGCCGAGCCTCGCGCCCCTCCTTGACATCGGCGTCGTCACACGCCGCGATACTCGCGGCGAGCTTGCCCGCCTTCATAGTGACCTTGCGGAGGTCGGCCTCCAGGGCAGCGACCTCGCCTTGTAGCGTAGCTCGGATCTGTTGCATAGCCGCGGCGCCCTGCGTGCACGGGGCTGACCATGTGCCTGTGTAAGCCGTGTGTAATTTTGTTGTGTATTTTGGTCGCAAAATTGTCATGCCCATGCGAGCGGACGGCGCGCACGACGGCGCGGGCGGCCAATCCCGACACGGCGGCCACCGCGACGAAGCGGATCGCACCCGAGTACGGGGCCGCGGCTCCGCCCCCCGCACCGGTGACGATGTATAGGACCCCGGCGACCAGCAGCACGATTGCCACGGCGGCGGCCGGCTCCATCCGTTCTTTTGTATGAGGAATACAAAAAGATCGCGGTATGAGCCCCCAGTGGCTCCTGGCACTGGGCGTCGGGGTATCCGTGGCGATGCTGGTCGCGTTGTCGCCCGGGGACGCACACGAGTGCATCCGGACCACCACCCCGCGGGGCCTGCGGCGCGTCGTCGTGGCGAGCGACGGTAGCTGCCTCTACCACGCGGTCGGATGCGCCCTCGCCTTGGCGGGGATTACCGTACAGGGCTGGTCGCCGGGGCGGCCGCCCGTGTGGGGCGGGAACCTTCGCCCGGTGCTCTCGAGGTATGTGCGTCGCCTGCGGAGGGGCGATGCGGTCGACCTCCAGGGGCTCATCCGCGGGCGGCACGAGCCGGAGGACACGGTCGGTGCCCTCCTCGACCGCGTCGAGCAGCGCTGCGGAGAGCCCACGTGCGAGTGGGGCCAGTACGGCGAGATCGCATTGCTCGCCCGCCTCGCGGGCGTCTCGATCGCGGTGCACAGGACCGTCGAGTGCCACACCCCGCGGTGGGTGGTGGTGGCGGGACCCGACGGGGTCGAGGTCGAGGTCTCCCAGCCCGAGCTGGCGTACCGGGGCAACACGATCCATATTCTCAACCTGGACGGCAGCCACTTTGACGCCCTCATCCCAGTGTGAATCGATGGTCCAAAAAAAACTGGGCGGTAGCACAAAGGTGCTCGCTGCAGATGGCGGGCCTGTTTCGACCGAACAATGTCGTGGTACTGATGGCCATCACATCCATGGTCCTAATGCTCGTCGTATCGTCGCCCCAGTACCGGTTCGACGATGCGATCCAGCCCCTGGCCACCTCGGCGACCATGTGCTCGCTGTTGCTGGCCTGGTTCCAGACCGACACGTTCGACGGATGCGCCTGAATCACGCCGCCAGCGCGTCGGCGAGGAGGACGAGGCCACCGAGCACCGAGACGTTGCTCATCAGCGCGATGGGGCGCAGCGGGCGGACCTTGAAGAGCAGGGTCACGAGGACGGTGAAGGCAGCCAGCGACTGGGCGCCCGCCGCCCCGCCGCGGGTCCCGAGGAACAGGGACGAGAGGACGACCGCCGAGGCGACGAGCTCCCAGATCGCCGCCCCCACCATGAGGGTCTTGACGATCGGATCGCACGGTTTGCGCCGCAGCAGGTCGCTGAGCATCTTGGTGTCACAGGTCCACGGCACGGTGAGCTTCTTGGCGCCGGAGATGACAAACATGTTGACGAGGAGCACCCCGCCGATCGCGGTGGCCGTATCGGTAGGCATGGCGTGCTTTACCTTAGTCACCCGGAAATATCGGCGACGGCCAGTGAAAAACACACGAGGGCGCACGGCCCCTCGGCGAGCGCCGACCCCGCGTGTAAGATCGATGGCTCCTACCACCCATGGAGACGACACGACAGCAGCTGCTTCATTCCAAACTGCGCACGCTCCGCAACACACGCACCGGGGAGGCACACCGCAAAGCCGCCGCCATGGCGGCCGAGATGGACGTCGATCCGATGGCCATGTTGGACACGCTCGGCCTCACGCCGGAGGAGAAGGCCGCCGTCGAGCGGGCCGCAGCGACGGGGTCGCAGGCGGACGTCCAGCGGGCACTTCTTAAGACGCAGTCCAAGGCCCTCGGCCTCGGTACGACCCCTCGAGAGGCCGCGGGCGCGGGAGAGGACACGGACGAGGACGAGGAGGCCCCGCCGCCTGTCGCCCCCGCCGAGCCCGCCGAGCCCGCCGAGATCGTCCCGCGGTGCGCGCAGATCACCCAGCGGACCGTACGGCGCGGTACCAAGAAAAAGGCCAAGAAACGGGGGAAGCGTCGGTGAGCCGTTTTTTTTCTGCGTGGTCGGACCCGCGTGCCACCGGCGGCGCCCGTGCCGCGTCGGCCCCGCACTGTACACCTCCCTGAATCGAGTATGGAGCAGAAAATCTCCGAAATCGAGCGCATGCAGGCCGAGGGGGCGGAGACGACGTTCGAGCGCATGGAGGGCACGGGCGAGGACCTCCCGTTCCGCTGCGACCGCACCAAGTTTGTCGTCTATAATATCGCCCACTCCGCCGTCTCGCCGGTCTGCACGGACGGCGCCCGGGTGCGCATCCTCCGGGCCTTCTCGACCGTCGAGGCGGCGGTGGACTACGCCCGAGAGGTGCACACGAGCGACAACTCGACCGTGCTGATCGGCGAGACCCACGCATGGCTCGTCTGCGCGTCGTCCCACGACCACCTCGAGGACACCGAGTATCTCGGAGCCCACACGGAGCGCATGCTCGCCCAGTACCAGGAGGACCTCGAGGGCCAGCGTCGCCGCACGCAAGAGCACAAGCTCAAGCTGCTCCACAGCATCACGGACGTCCGCGAGTGGGCCGAGGCGATCGGGCTCGGCGACGAAGCGGCGGAGGCCCTCGCACAGTGGGCCGAGAGCCACGACTTTACCGTCGAGCGCTGTGCGGTGCTGACCACCGAGGACGTGGCGGACATCGAGGCGGAGGGCGGCGTGCCGCTGAGCGCCGACGAGGTCCGCTCCAAGAACCTGGCTTGGCTCGAGCGCCAGGGGGAGCGCCTCGGGGTCGAGCCCGCGGACCCCGAGCCCGAGGAGCCCGCGGACCCCGAGCCCGAGGAGCCCGCGGACCCCGAGCCCGAGGAGCCCGAGTCCGCTGGGGCCCAGGCCAAGATTCGGCGCTTCGACCCGTCGCTGCGCGCTGCGGCGCAGGCCGTCGCCGTCGTCTCGCTCGTCACGGATCCGCGCCCCCCGCCGGAGGCCGAGCCGCTGCTCAAGATCTACGGCCTGTTCGAGACGACCCAGAACGCCGAGGCCTACATCCGCAACACGGCGGGCGCCCACGTCCACGACCACAACATGTTCATCGTCGACATGTACGAGTTTGTGCCGCTGGCCGTGCCCCCGGACACACGGATGACCTACCGCGAGCGCATGCTGCAGACAATCATGGAGGACCGCGCGAGCCAGCCCAGCCGCGTCAGCGCCCTGGACCAGTCGATCGCCACGAATACGCCGCTCGGCCGCGAGCAGGTGGGAATGTAAATTGCGACCAATATAAATTGTGTATTAGCATACATGCACACAAACCACACATGGCACCAACCAACGTCCCGCGGAGGCCATGGTCGATTTCGCAGCACGGTATGTACTGACGCACATACCCGAGACTGTGGACTGTCCATCTGCATGCCGCCAGGACGATAGTGCGTTTGGGTACAAGCACAGTGACGGCACGAAGTACATGGGGCAGTGGAAGAACGGCAAGCGTCACGGGAGGGGGTGTGTAAAGTTCGCATGTATAGTGAACGGGAGGAGAGGGAAGTGCGCGTATAAGGGAGACTGGAAGGATGGGATGCGCGACGGCGACGGGGAGCTGCTGTACATTGACGACACGAAGATGTTTAGCAGGACGGTGGTGGTATACAGAGGACGGTGGGAGAAGGGGCGGAGACAGGGCAAGGGCTCGGATGTGACCGAAGAGGGGTTCGGCTACGAGGGCGAGTGGGTCTACGACTGCCGGCACGGGGAAGGAACACTGAGAGTGGAGGGGGATGGGGTGTACAGAGGGGTGTTCAGAAATCACTGCATGGAGGGGGTGGGCGTGTGGACGGGCGAGGACGGGAGTGTGTATGAGGGATGCTTCAAGGGCGGGAAACGCCACGGCCACGGGAAGCTGGTACAAAGCGGATGGGTGTACGAGGGTGGGTGGGAGAGTGGAAAGCTGTGTGGCAAATGCACGATACACATGCCCAGCGAAGGAGGGGGGCAGGCCGTGAAGTCAACGTGGTTTCTCGACAATCGCGAGACGACGCTCGAGAACCTGGTGCGAATGTATGTGAAAACGTGGGGGAGAGGGGTGCGCGTGTCCGTCAAGATGCCCGGAATACTGATGAGAGAGAAGGAGTTTGTGGTCGCTGCACTGTCGCGAAAATTGACAGAAGGCTTCGTCACGCGCATCCACGGGAGGCTGCGGACGGACGCGGACGTCCTCGTGGCGGTGGCGGGGGAGGGGGATCGGGCACTGGAAACAATAGGACGGAACACGGTACGGCGCTGCGTGGAGCGGCCGGACGGTGGTGCACTGATGGAGCGCATTGTGCGGAGGAATGCCGACATGTGGTGGTACTTGCGGCGCCTAGTAGTCCACACGGAGCGGACGCGCGAGCTCGAGGCGATGGAGGCGGACGCCCACGTGCCCTACCACCGGCGCTCGGGGCGCCGGTACCGCTCGTGCGATGCGTGGGCGGCGTACTCGCGGCTCGACGTGGCGACGGTCATGGGCGTGACCCCCGAGCAGGCGCCGGGGCGCGTGCTGCTCCCCAACGACCTGCTGATCAAGATTGGGCAGCTGATCGACGGGGCGATGGTCTCGCACCAGTGGCACGGCGTGTGGGCAGCGCCGTGTGTGCACCGAGGGAAGCGGCATCGGACGTGAATAAACTTAGATTGACTCGGACCGCTTGCGCTTCGCACGACTCTTGCGCTTGGACAGGGCCAGCTCGTAGTACTTTCGCCGGTCCGCGCTCTTGGCCACCTCCGCCTGGAAGAGCGCCTTGTGACACCCCATGTGCACGTGACCGTTCCAGAACATGCCCATGTCAAAGCCCTCGATCTCCTTGCCCCGTGGCGGGAGGTTACCCTCGGAGCGGACCAGGTAGTCGAGCAGCGCGGCGACTTTCCGCGGCGCGTCCTCCTTGGCTTCCTGCGTTTCTCGCTTGGCCTCCTCGTTCCTGGCCCGGGCCAGCTCGTAGTACTTTCGCCGGTCCGTGCTCTTGGCCAGCTCCGCCTCGAAGAGCGCCTCGTGGGGCCCCTGGCACACGTGTCGGTTCCAGAACGAGCCCATGTCAAAGCCCTCGGTCTTCTCGCCCCGAGGCGGGGGGGTGCCCTCGGTTTGGACCAGGTGGTCGAGCAGTGCGGCGACTTTCCGCGGTGCGTCCTCCTTGGCTTCCTGCTTTGCTCGCTTGGCCTCCTCGGCCTTGGCCCGGGCCAGCTCGTAGTACTTGCGCCGGTCTGCGCTCTTGGCCAGCTCCGCTTGGAAGACCTCCTTGTTCTTGCCGCGCATGTGATTGCTCCAGAGCTTGCCCATAGCAAAGCCCTCGGTCTTCTTGCTCTGAGGCGGGGGCGTGCCCTCGGTGCGGACCAGGTAGTCGAGCAGTGCGGCGACCCTCCGCGGCGCGTCCTCCTCGGCTTCCTGCTTTGCTCTCTTTGTCTCCTCGGCCCTGGCCCGGGCCAGCTCGTAGTACTTTCGCCGGTCCGTGCTCTTGGCCAGATCCGCCTCGAAGAGCGCCTCGTGGCACCCCCGGCGCACGTGTCCGTCCCAGAACACGCCCATGTCAAAGCCCTCGGTCGTCTTGCCCCGAGGCGGGATATTTCCCTTGGTGCGGACCAGGTAGTCGAGCACTGCGGCGACCCTCCACCGGGCGTCGTCGAGGGGGGCCCGGGCCACCACGCGCTCGAGGAGCTCGTCCGCGAGCGACCCGAGGCTGCGCCCGGCGCACGCGACCCCGAGGTCGCCCGCGCCCGCGGGGTCGCCGCGGACGGCCGCGGTGCGGTCGTGCGTCGCAATGTCGACGTGGCAGCGTGCCTGGACCCGGCGCAGGGCCGCGAGCTCGTCGGCCGCCGCGTCGCCGTCCGCGCTCTCGAGCTGTGCGAGGCCGCGGCACAGCACGCTGAGCTGCTCGTAGTTGCCGCGGTCGAGCCGCAGCGCCGCATCCTGCGCCGAGGCCGCGTCCGCCGCGTCGCCGACCACGAGCGGTGCCAGCAGCACCGCGGTGTGCTTGTGCGGATCGGCGCTCGCCCGCGACGACCGCAGCGCCCCCTGGACCACGAGCTCCGTGGACGCCGGCATGTGGGCAAAGGCCACCGTGCGCAGCATCGGGAGGTCGAGGCCCTCGAGGCAGCACTTGACCACGACGAGGACGTCGAGCGGGTCGCGGCTCGCCGCGGCGAGCGAGCGCAGCCGCCGCTGGACCAACCGCCGGTATTTCTTCGTGTTGTGCACACCGCGGCTGTTGATGGTCTCGGCCGCCAGACCCACCTCGCGGTAGGCGCGGACGTGCTCGTGGATGGTCTCGATCGAGTCGACGACGACCATCGCCGGGAGCAGCGAGGGCTTGAGCGACAGGTGCTCGGCCCACGCGGCGGCGTCGTTCCGCGTGAGCAGCGGAATCTCGATGCGGTACGGCACCAGGTGCCCGGCGTCCACCCCCTCGGCGTAGCTCACGAGGAAGCGGTCGCCCGGCGGGACGACAAAGAGGCACGCTCCGGGAGTGGCGCTCATGCACAGCCCGCCGAGCCGGGCGCCGCGCAGCAGACGCGTGACCGCGGCGCGCCGTGTCTCGGCCCGGAGCTCGAGCTCGGGCCCGGACTCGAGCTCGGGCTCGAGCTCGGCGTCGAGCTCGAGGAGCCGGTGCACCTCGTCCACGACGCAGTAGTAGCGGTCGCCCGCCCAGTCCGAGACCGCGGCGGCCTTCTGGTGTGCGCTGTTGGCCACCACGACGAGGGCGAGCGGCCGGCCCGGCGCCCCGCGTCGGAGCGTGGTCGTGGCCTCGCCATCGCCGAGCACGTGCACGCTGTGCCCCGCATACCAGAGCGCCGCCACGGCGTCGTCGACCAGCGTGAGGCTCGGGGTGATCCACAGCACCCGGTGCTCGCCCGCGACCCGCCGTGCGGCGATGCTGCCCGCCACGGTCTTGCCGAGGCCCGGTGCGGCGTGCAGCATCAGGACGTTCCCCGCGCGGGCGACGACCAGCTCCATGAACCGCTGCTGCCAGGGTCGGAGCCGCTCGTACGGACGGGCCTCGAGCTCCGCGGCCTCCGCGGTCTCCGTGGCCTTGGCGGCCTCGAGCTCCGCGGCCTCCGCGGCCTCGAGCTCCGCGACGTGCTCCCCGAGGAAGGCGTGCATCGCCCGCACCAGCTCGTCCCAGTCGACCTGCTCGACATCGTCGATATAGCGGCGGTGGACGCTCTCGGTGGGCGCCGAGCGAGTGCGCAGCGACGTCCGGACCCCGAACGCGCCCGGGTCCGCCCCGGTACGCTCGGCCATCTGCAGCTGCAGGGAACGGGCACCGCCGAGCATCTGCAGAAAGATGTCGCAGCCCACCCGGTTCGTCTCTCGGAACTTGACCTGCGTCCCCTCGAGGCACGCACCCGGGAGGGCGCGGACCACGTCCATGCACCATATATCGCGCGTGTACATGTGGTCCTCGGAACTACCGCGCCCCAGCGCCTCGCGGAACAGGTGCCCGACCTCGTTGTGCATGGCCCCGCCCTCGCGCCACGCCGTCGCGTACTCGAACGCTTTCCATAGGTCGCCCGACTCGACCTCGCGCAGGGCGGCCCGAGCGTAGTTGACCGCGGAGTGCTCCTGGACCTCGCGGATCCCGGCCAGGAGCCGCTCCCACCGTGCTGCCATGGTCGGCTCGCGGCGGTGCGGGGGGTGCCTGGCGCATGCATGGCGCGGTACTGACCGGGCCTTGAAAAAAACACGCTTGGCTTGGGTGCCACGGCTGCCACTACAGGTGAGGCTCCTCAATCTGCAGCCCCAGGGCATACCGGCTCCCGTCCACATGCATCGACAACTCAGTTACTTTGTCAGGCATCTTCTCACTGATCTCTGACACCAGTGCCTCTTCCTCAGCCTCGCGATGGTACAGCCGCCGCCCGAGGGGTATTTTGTCAAACTCTAGACGGTGGCGTCCCACAATTTCGCTGAGAGTCTTTGTTTCGGTTTCACTGAGCCCCTCGACCTCCGATGCCCTGATACACATCCACGGATTTTGTGTGCAAATGTGCTGCAACACCGTGTCATGTGTTGACTGCAGATCGCTCATGATACGCCCGTGTGTATCCTTCATGTCTTGTCGGATTCTTTCGATCATCTCTTCATTTGCTCGCTTCATCTCCGCATCAATCCTCATCTCTTCATTTGCTCGCTTCATCTCCGCATCAATCCCGGGCAGTCTCGCTCGCAGCTTTCGGTTCGTGTGCGCCAGCTTGACGGCGGTGAGCCCCGCGACACCGGTGAGAGCGACGAGCGGACCCTGGGCCGCCTCGCTACTGCCCGCCAACGATTGCGGAGCGACCCGGCTACCGCACAGCTCGGCAAGCGGGCCTGTCGCCCCGTGGCACACGTATGCACGAAACGGTGGCATATTGGCAGGACTCGCGGCGATGGGCAGCTCCAGGCACTGCGGCCCGTACAGCGCAGCGGCCTGCTGTGCGGCCCATTTGCAATCGGTCGATGTCAGATCGGCACATGCAAAGGAGGTTTGCTCATAAAAACTCGGTACATCACCACAACCATTCATTGGCACCACACGTGCGTCTCGTTTCCTACCTCACATACATTGTCATACCTAGCGCACACGGGGCTCGAGGGCCGCCACCTCGGCGCTCGTCGTACTCCATGCTCCGCCCTCGAGGGACAGCGGTACTATCTCCGCCCGGTGCGGCCACATCTCACGGTACCACTTCTTGGCAATGTCCTTCGATGCGCCACTGTACGGGCTAATGTCCAGCATCGCACGGGCCCCGCCCGGCCGGAGCCGGGCGGCCATGTACACACACGCACACGCCCCGCCCCCCGGATGGCGGCTCCAGCCTATCTCCAATGCGCATGCGCGCTTGTAGATCACGAGTGCCGCGGTCACCACCCCGGGGTCGTCGATACCGGCGCCCACGCAGCAGCGTCGAATCAGCGCATCCCCCTGCACGTGTGGCAGACTCGGTGAGCCGCACGCCTTGTGCACCAGCTTGTAGGTCCGCCACCCTTTCCGGGAATCGGCGCAACCCATCGCCCCACAGATCTCTGAAAAAAACCACGGGTCGCCTTCCATGCGGCACGCGATAAACAGGACGCTCGCCAGGGCGCACTCCACTCGGCGAGGCGCCAACGCCCCCGACATGTAGGCCTCGGCAAAGAGGTTTTTCGCCACCGCACACGTGCTCGGCTTCAGCGGCACCCGGCACAGCGCTTCGAGGTGCGCCGCCACTTCCCCAAACACCGCGTCGGCGGCCTCGATCCTCTTCACTGCCTTGGATGGAGCTTTACCGATACACTTGCTCTTGTACAGCCGCAGCACGTTCACGGCCGGGGACGCCATCGCTCGTTTCTCCGTTGTTCCACAGCGTCGCGAGGATCAGAGACGCGGTCTCGCTCGCTCCGCCTCTCCGTGTGGGCGGGTCCAGCTAGCTATCACTAGCGACAGTATCTTCGCCACTAGGATGAGAACTGCACCGTGCGTCTCGACTGGCTGTGCCATTCCGGTTGCGCACGATGCCGTCGCGGCTCTGCTTGTCTTTGTCTAACTTACAAATAAATTGGTCGCAAGTACCGTTCACCTGCCAATGAGGCCGGCGCTATATATTACACGCCATGCGGACGTCAGGGCGCCGAATACGAGCATACCCTGGGGGCTGATCGGCGACTGGAAACACCGTTCCGTGGCGTACTGCTGGGCTTGCTTGAACATGCGCGGTAGCACGAGAGCGTCGACGACGGCATCGTCGACCTGCATCCAGTCGCCGCACGCCCGCTGCTTGCTCGCGGTGAGCACGTGGAACGGGAGGACGTGTGCCAGATACACGAGCGGAATGGCGACGGTCACATTAAAGCGCGCCGCCCGCTCGTCCACGAATGCAAACAATATGAACGTCCATGCCGCAATATGCACGAGTACTAGGATCGCTGTCACGACTGTGGCAAGGGTACTGCACCCACTCGCTGCCATGTTTGATATGTTCTATTGAATTTAATACTCGTACAAGTGTCGGAGAGTGCCAGCACAGCCGCCTTTCGCGCTACCTCTTCTTCCGCTCCTCGCTCGCAGAAGCAACCAGTAGCACGCCTGCCGTGCTCGCGAGGCTCAGCCCCATCCCCCACTGGCCCACCGCCGCCCGGCCAAAGTGGCCCACGGCACCGAGTGTGCCCACGCGCAGCACCGCCTTACCGACTCGCTCCGCCGCATCGACCCACGCGAGTGACTTGTTCGACCCTGTGCCGTGCCGCTGTGCCAGCTCCTGCTCTCGATTGAGTGCCCCCACGACCAGTGCCCCGCTCACGTCCTCGGCCGCGATCACCATCCCTACCACTGGCCAGGAGAGTACTGTACCACCCAGAGCTTGCATGCGGGCCCACTGTACCATTGTGTGAACCACCCAGGCGTTTCGTAGCGTCCACCCCCCTCCCACGGACTCGCCCACGTATCCGCACAGCAGCGAAGCGGCGCTCGCGGCGAGGTATCCGTCGCGCCCGAGTTGCTCATGGTGCACAACCGTACGTTTTGTCGCGTCGGCAAACTCGTCGGCCACCATCGCCACGAGGATGGCCACCACGAGGCCGATCGTTGCCGGCGTCGCCTCGCCCCTCTCAGCGCCCGTCTCCCGGCGGATCCCCGTGTGTACAAATCCCCACCAGTGCGCCGGGGCCGCATAAGCCGCGGGGAGAACGAGGGTGGTCCACTTCTCGGCCGTAGACTCGGCCAGCCCGTGTTGCTCTTGCAGCTGCACCCGCAGTGCATGGCCCGTGGTGGTCAGAACGAGCCCGGACACCGCCATCCAGAACCACGGGTCGGCGGTGCACCGGTGGCGACACGCGAGTGCACACAGCACCGCGCACGAGGCGCGCCACACCGCGTCGCCGCACACCGAGGTGACGACCAGTCCCGTAAACAGTGCCAGTCGCACGAGCGCCTGCACGCGGGCGGCCTCGGGGGCGGGTAGCGTCCGTGTCGCCTCGTAGCGCGCCCACTGGTAGCAGTACGCACCATATCCAGATATCACCGTGGCAGTGGCGAGTGTGGCCACCGCAGACCCGCCCGTGCACGCGAGCAGCACGAATAGTGCGGCCATCGCGGCGCTACTGGGCTCTGGACGGGGTATGCTCATCGTGCCCTCGCTGCTGTGCTCCGACTTGTGGCTGTGGACATTCGTCTGAACTAGATATATATTGGTCGCGGTGTTTTTACGTCACGGCGGCCACTGTGCGTTAGCGGACGGCGCCCGTGGATGTACAGTGGGTAGTCAAACAGCGAGCATGTCACTGGCCACCCTACCCCCAGAGCTGACGGCGATGGGAACCGCGATCGAGGAGCACGCCGCGCACACCGCCGAGGTCCACCGGGCGCTAGAGAGCCTCGCATCGTCCACTGTCTTTGAACCCCACGAGCTGGAGGCCGTCCGCACGGCGGCGCAGCTGGCCGAGGAGGCGGAGCAGCACGCTCGCATGGAGCTGGCCGTCGCCCTCAAGGTGTGGGAGACGGACATCGTCGGGCTGGAGGGGCGGATTCAGGCGCGGTTCGAGCTGCTCAAAAAGTTTGAAACGTGCCTCGGCAAGTACCCCGACGTGTTTTCTCAGCTCGCGGAGCAGCAGGTGGTCCTCAACCAGGAACTCGAAGACACCCGCGGGCGCATTGGGTTCACTGCGTCCAGTGCGGCACCCGAAACATCTGCTGCCGTGAAAAAATCGGACGATGGACACGACGAGCGCATCGCAGGTGCACATGTTCACGACCCTGGCGAACCAGGCGGCGGGGCCGGCCCAGGTCCCGCCCCAGCCGCCGACGCTTGAGAGTGCGATGGCGAGCATCCACTCCCGCCCCGCTCCGAGCTATGCCTCGAGCCACCACCAGCGTGCGCCGAGTGCCGTGTCGAGCGCCCCGTCCGTGTCGCGCGTGGGCGGCGACGACGAGAGCGTCCATGCCGAGAAGCACGGGACCCTGCTCGAGATCGAGCGCCTGCGCACAAGCGGCGCGATGCCCACCCGCAACTGGTCGATGGACGACAGCCTCGACGAGATGCAGATGGAGGCACGGAAGCTGAACTCCAACATCGAAGAGGCGCAGATGGTCAACATGATGCGCGACTTTATGAAGCTCGGGTTCACCGGCGTCGAGCTGTTCAACTCCCGTGTCAAGGTGCTGGAGCTCGACGGATGGGCGGACACTGTGACCAAGGACCTCCACAAGTACGACGCCGCACTCGCCAAGATCTACCGCAAGTACTGGCGCCGCTCGGCGGCCACCCCGGAGATGGAAATCATCATGGGGATCGGGACCTCCCTCGTGATGCACCACTGCCAGAACAAGTTTGCACAGAAGCGGGCGGCGGCCAGGCCCGTCACCCCCCGCCGCCCGCCGCCCACCCCGTTCGTCGACGAGGACGACGACACCCCGTCGCTCTCCGAGGGCGAGGAGGAGGATGACGACGAGGCGCCGCCTCCCTTCCCGCTCGGCGGGGTAAAGGTGACGGTGCAGTGAGGGCGGTGAAAAAATTGTAGACCTACGAAGAAATCGCGCGGATGCGCACGGGCACGCCGGCCCCGCTGAGTGACTTTAACAACGAGATTATCGAGCCCGCCGCGCGCCCCGCCCCGCCGGCCGAGGCGAGCCCCGCCCCGCCGGCCGAGGCGAGCCCCGCGGCCGTGGCCCCGCCCCCGCGGCGTCCTCGGCGCCACCGTGTCGCACTCGCCCAGGGGCTCGACCCCGTCCTCACGGCGATTGTGGTCTTCGGCACTCTGCAGGTGCTACTCCTCGCATACATTGCGCACCTGCTCCGCGGCAGGCGCTAGCGGCTACTACTGTGTCATGACCACGGCGATCCATGCTACGAGCAGTAACACGAGCACGGGCACCACCGCCGCCGAGTGGCTCGATTGTGCCGGCTGCGGCAGTAGGGAGACTGTACCGGTGGCCTGGCCGGTGATCCCCTGTAGGGCCGTGCCGAGGCTCGCGCGGAGGGCAGTACCCTTTGCGGGCATGCTGTTTGTACTCACGACCACTTTTTTTCAATGCGCCCACCCGCGTCCACGGGGCCACCGCGCAACTCCCCCGTGGTGTGGAAAGGGGAGGGAGGCCATGGCCACCGCAGCGGCCGAGGGTTTCGCTCTGGCATACGGACGCCTCGTACACGGCGCGGTGCAGGGGGCGGTAGGCGGGGCGCTGTGCGGTGCAATCTTCGGCGCAATGTACGAGATGCTCAAGCCGGGCAGCTGCGCCCCCTCGGGGGGTGCGGCGGCCGAGCTCGCGGCCGTCGTCCACAACCGCCCCAACCTGGCGTCGTGCGGCACGGCCCTCGAAGCGGCCGAGGCGATCTGGACACGAGTCGAGCCGCGCTTCCGCCCCTATGTGTCGCACATGCTGCAGCAGGTGGAACTCGCCATGGCACTCGATCGTGCCCCGGTGGGAGGACTGGCACTGCGACAGGCGTCCGCCGCCCTGAACGAGGCGCGCCGCACCGCGGAGTTCCTGGAAGAACACGGGGGCGGGGCGGCGGGGCTGGGCGACGCATTCGCCGCACTCGTAGAAATTTGTGACAATACAGTCCACAATTTGTGCTTAGAATAAGTGCGACCAAAGTTTGTGTTGCATTTGAGAGCAATCAGCCAGGGTGGTGCCCGCACACCACGAGCAACAGAGCCCCGTGCAGCGATGCCGCAGAAGAAGACGACTGTATACCTCACGGTGCGCTCCGAAGACTCGGGCCGCTCGGCCACGGGAGCGAGCAGACGGCGCCAGCGCCTGGCCGAGCGCAGCGCACTACGCGAGTTTGCAGCACTGACGATCCAGAAGTACTTCAGGACGCGGTTCGACTTTCACATCGTGCCATCGGCAGTGCGGATTCAGCGTACATGGCGGGTGTATGCGATGGAGCGCAAGTACCGACCCGAGGGCGCGGTGCGCGAGTGGCCACCGGCGTGGGCGGGGCGGGAGGTGGTGTCGAATGCCGTGAAACTGCAGTGTACGATGTGCACTCAAGGGCTGTGCGTGCGGCCAATGATGCACGCGTGGCGAGCACGGCTTCTGATCATGAGTACACATGTGTGTGCCAATCTGTGTGCCGAGTACACCAGCCTGCGAGCACAACACAGGGGCACGGCCACTCTACTTGGGGGAGGCGACCTGGTATCGGAGGAACTCTTTGAGGCACTGCACCGTGCCACGGATGCCGTGTTGGCGCTGAACAACATCGAGGAGAGCGCCTCTAAAAGGAAGTACCATGTGACACGGAACGTGGCACACGACTCGCTGGAGTGCGTGGATCGGAGCACAGAGATGGTGCGCACATGGCTGAAGAAGACAGAGGCCGGAGAGTGGGCGCACGAAGGGGGCGACTGGAGCGTGGTGGGTGGCGAGTTGTGCAAGTACATGGCACGGAGCGATGCGGTGGCGTGTGTGGAGATATGGAAGTGCTACCTGGGCGCCCTGATGGAACAAGCAGGACAGGGGAGGGACCTGGAGGTCGACACGAGCGAGTTGGTGGCGTGGCTCGACGGATGGCTCGGGTGCGGGAACCGTGGGAATGGGTTCGGAAACCCAGTTGTGCACCTCGTGATATGCGCATTCCGCTTCGAGGGCTGCACACGGGCGAAGGAGGCGGTGAACAAGTACCGGGGGGCACTGGTGGCCACCGACTGGGTGTGCATCGTTGAGAAACTACTCAAGTATAAATGCGCATGCATTCAATGCGAGCGCCAGTGTGTGTACGACTTACTGAATGCGGGTGGTGACATCGGGGCAATGTACCGGGGTGTGACTGAGAGCGAGAGCCCCCTGTATAATTTGAAAGTATTCTTGTGTGCACGGACGTGCGGGGCGTGGCTACTTGAGGAGACAAAAAAATTCTCTAAATGAAATCACGATATTGTGTGACACTAACCACGCGAGCCAGGCGAGCCACGCGAGCCAGGCGAGCCACATGAGCCAGGCGAGCCAGGCGAGCCAGGCGAGCCACATGAGCCAGGCGAGCCGCACGAGCACTGGCACGCCGAGCGCAATGGCGGGGGGTAGCGAGAGTGTCGCGATCCTCGCCGAGACGATAGCGAAGCACTGCCGCTCCCACCCCACGACGCAAAAGATATGTGCACAAATCGATGTCAACATGGCGACGCTGGCCCTCGCGGTCTCGTCGTCGCTCATGACCCGCGCCGAGCCGCACGCATTTGCGTGCATCAGTGCGATCCTCGCGAGCTACAACGCCAGCACAGGTCGATGGCCAATGCTCCGCGAGTGGGTGACAGCCCTCTGGACGATGCGCAACACTAGCGGGGGGGCGCCCCCGCCCCCCTGGGATCACGGGCGGCTCGAGTTTGAGGCCTCGCTGGCCGCACTGCGATGCGATATTGTGCTGCGCCCCGACATGATTGCGGCGTTTGGGGGTACGTGAAATGCACGGCACGAGTGATTTTTTTTTGTGTAACATAGAGCAAACTCCTCGACCATGCCCATTAAGACCAAGTCCACCCCCTGGAACCAGTCACCCACGCAACTCGCCGCGGCCGCCGCTGTCATCACCGTGTTGCTCGCCGCCGGAGCCACTTACAACGCCGATGGCCAGTACGGAGGACTCCTCTGGCCGCCCGCCCTGTTCGGGGCGATCATCGGCAAGATTTCGGCTGCCACGGGGATGAGCGTCAAGTCAGCACACCGGGTGTCCAGTGGCCCCGACGAGGGCGACGGCGAGGCGAGTGAGAGTAACAAGAGTGGCCACGGCTACCACATCTTTCGCAGTATCGAAGAGTTCGTCACCGCACTGAAGGAGGCCAAGGGAATCGTCGCCGGTCTCATCGACTCGGAGCAGTGTGGCCACTGCACTGCGATGGAAGGCGAATGGGACAAGTTTGCGGGCGATGTCAAGAAGAGCAAGGATCTCGGGTACGAGGTCCATCGTCTCAAGTTCCCTGCGACCGACCAGGACAAGTTTAAGATGCTGGAGGACGTCGGGATCGACCCGACCCAGCTAGGTACGCCGTGCTTCTTCATATGCGGCATGAAAAAGCTGGTGCACAAGCTCGAGCAGATCGAGCGCACCCTGCCCGGGATCCATAGTGGCTTCTCCAAGGGCCTCTCGATGCTTGAGGGCCTTGCTGGTGAGATGATCGAGGATTCCCAGGGCTCCAAGCGCAAGCACAAGCACAAGCGCAAGCACAAGCACAAGCACAAGCACAAGGATGAGGACGAGGACGAGTCCGGGTCCGAGGACGACGACGCTCCGATGGCGACACTCGGGGCCAGCGGGGGCTACCGCATCCACACCGTGCAAGGCCCGCGACCGCTCGACGTCGACGCCCCGGCGACGGAGCACACGTTCACCGACGGCGAGATGCAGGCGGCCGCATGTGCGGAGAAGCTAATTCCGGAGACACGAGGGTTCGAGGACGGTATCATCATCGCCCCGACACAGACGCAGCGGCGTTCGGTCACCTTTGCCATGCCCGACGAGAGTCCGCCACCGCCCGACGACCTGTCGGTGTCCCCCCCGGCCCAGGTGCCGCGCGATGAGCTCGCCAAGACTCTCATGTCAGCGCCGGGCGCCCGTGCGGGAGACCGCTCGGCGGCCCCTGACCTCGACTCCCGCAGTGGCGACTATGCCACCGCCTCGGAGGGGTCCGATATTGGACCGATGAGCCTGGCGCCCGCCTCGGCTACCGGACGGAAGGCCGCCCCCTTCAGCCTGTGAGGGCAGCATAACTTTAAATCCCCTGTGAAGACAAAATGGCCAAGGTCAGTGCCAAGGGCTCGAGCCCGATCGTACGCCTCCCCGGGCTGATCGTCGGGTCACACACCGCGGTGTTCCTCGGTGCTCTGGTGGTGTACTGCGTCACGGCCAGCAATCAGGTCCTGGCCTTTGCGATCGTCGCATTCGCCAACGCCGCGCTGACATACGTGGAGCAGCTCGCCGCCCTGTACATGTTCCGCTCCCAGAAGGGGAGCTACTTCATGACCTTTGATCTACTTGGCAACACGAGCATCGGGGCAACAAACCCGGTCCACGCCGGTGTGTCGCCTGTGCAGGACAGGCTCTGGGAGCTGCCAAGCGTCACCGCACAGCTGCTCTCGATGACCGCCGCATACTGGACACTGGCGACAATGGACCGCATCGCGGCCGAGCGCGAAGAGAGGTCCGGTCAAGGTACGCCTTCGCTCTACGCCCGCACCCTCGGAATCTGGGCATCTGCCGCCGTTGTCCTAGCCTACGCTGCCCACTACTCGTACAGCACCGTACTGCAGATAGGCACCGGCGTGGTGTTCGGGACCGCCGTGGGAGTGACGGGCTACAAGATGTCATCGACGGCACTGAGCCAGTAAGAAAATCGTCACCGTGTAGTCAAATGGACCGAGTGTTTGCATTCGACCTGGCGTGGACGCTCGTCTTGACGGTACTCGTCCTCCACGACGTCCTCGCCCCCTCGCAGCACGAGGCGTGCACGGCGGCGCTGACCGTCGGCCTGGGGGTGGTGGTCGCCGTCCCGGGAGTGTACGGCTGCGCACACCGGACCGGTGCGCTCGGGACCGGCACGGGGCAGGGGCTGGCCCTGGCCACGCTGATTCGGAGCTCGGCGCCGTGTCGCCGTGTGGGCCTCGGCATCGCCCTGCTGACGACACTCGCGCTAGTCCTGATCTTGCGCACGGTCTACACGGCGGCCCTGTTGTTCGGGGTCGCCGCGCTGCTCGCGGTGTGGCCCGATAGCGAGCTCGCGTATGTGGTGGTCGGAGGCGGCGTCGGCGGCCTCGTGCTGCAGTTGCTCCGGGCGTGCGACCGGGGGGGCACCACCTGGGCCTGGGCCATGCTGATCCCCGCCGGGGCCAAGCTCGCGGCCGTGGTGGTGCCCGGCCCCTCGCGAGGGATGGTCGAGGGAGCGGCCGCCGTGGCGCAGCTGGCGGGCTCAGCGGCGGTGGTCAGGGTGGCGCTCGGTGCGGCGGGGCGCTAGCCGCCCGCTGGCCGGGATGAACGCTTCTTTTTGTGCGGGTTGCACACGGGTGAAGCGACGGGCAGTACTGCGACCAAGTATTGCGCTCTTTGTGGCCACAAAATATGCGCATCACGGGCCAGCACAGGGGACGATGAGCGGCACACCACACCTCCCCGATGGACTCCAGCGGATGATTGCACGGTACGTACTCGACGCACTCTTCGAGGAATCGCTGTCCCCGCTCACAATATTACAGTGTGAGAATGCCACCGAGGGTAACCATCAAGGTTTGACGGGAGATGCAGACCTAAAGTACGTGTGTGGGCAGGCAGACGGTATTGTACGGTCGTCAGATGCCCTGGTTCCAGTGGGAAGAGTTTGCCCGATGGATGAGGTGCAGTCATATCGCGTGCGCCCGACAACCATGGCAAGCGGAGAGATTGGCCTTATGGAGATCGAGGACGGCGGCGATGAATTAGATTTCTGGAGTGAATTCTTCCCAGCGGGCGTGACATCGTGCAATGCTGTCAAAGTGCCATGGGGTGCAAGCCAACGGGTACTATATCGATGGGGATGGTCACGGGCAACCATGGTGACCCGAGAGGTTCGCATGTGGAAGGTCCCGTTGTTGTTTGAAATGAACCATGGACTAGGTGGTGCCACCGCGGTCCACGTGCGACGGCGCGACGACAATGGCACAGTAATTCCGACTGACTGTATTCGGAAGGGGTGGTCGATGGACAATCCTAGCGGAGACCAAGCCAAACACTTTGAGTTTCTCACCGAACAGGAGCAGGGGGACGAAGAAGAAATGATAAGGCAACAGAGGAGGCTGTAGACGGCTGTGATGCACGTGGCTGTGTGTGCTCGAGCCGAACTGTGTTCAAGTTGTACCTCGGCACTCGAGTGTGTATTACAATCATTGTCGTACATTATCAGTTCCGATCATCTTAGCGTGGAAGCGATTACAGCCTGCCGCGATAACATAGTCGTCCAGTCTAGGCCTTATGGTGAAGCAAATTCGAAACGAGGGGCACAGTCGGCGGCAGTGATGTTTCCGCGCCACCGCGACATGGGGGTACTCGTGCGCCGAGGCGGTGATTTTTATAGCCTATGAATCCCTTTTGCAGCGATCCGTCTTGCACGGGCTACATGGAAGGGCGGGAGATATGCGGTGCTATCGATGGGCACTACAAGGGGGGTCTGCACGCGGTCCCGAGTCTCGGCAAGCCCGCGGTGCCCCCCACGTGCACTGTGGTGGCGCAGGGGCTCGAGAACTCGACGGTGCCCCACGATCGCAACCAGTGCCTGGCGCAACGCCCTCTCCCAAACGGTCGGACGGGCGCCGAGTGCTACAAGGCCACACCCAACTCCGACGGTACGGTCACCACCTCGATCGTCCTCGACGACTATTGCATCGTGAACGCCGCGCAGTGGTATGGGTGCATCGTCGACCACCCGGTACCGGGTGTCGCGGCGTAGAGGCTGCACACGGGGCGCGGGAGCGGCGCACCTAGTGCCCAGGGGGAGATGCACGAGCGACTCTATTTTATTGCATTTCGTACTGTCTGCGGCGCTTGGCGGCGTCTTCTTGGCATGAGGCAATCGCCCGCTTCGCCGCCTCCTCCCTGGCCTTGGCCGCCTTCACACTCTCCCTTGCCTGTTCGAACTCCGCGAGCGCCCGCTCCATTCTCTCCCAGCCCCTCGCCGCCTGCCGCGCGAGGAGATCGGCGCGCTCGTTCTGGGCCTGGCCGGCGTGCCCCTTGGTCCACCGGAAGGTGGTGGCGGCGCCCCGTGCGGACCGGCGGTCGATGCACCCCAGCAGCTCTCGCCACAGGTCGGCGTTGAGCACCGGCCGCCCCTTGGCCGTCTTCCAGCCGTTGCTCCGCCACCGGGCGTGCCACCCCTGGTTCATGCAGTCGACCACGTACTTGGAGTCGCTCACGATCTCGACCGGCCCCGCGGGGGCGTCGCGCAGGGCGGCGATGACCGCCGTCATCTCCATGCGGTTGTTCGTCGTGGCGGGCTCGTGGCCGGACGCCTCCGTGTCCGCGGCCACGTAGGCCCATCCGCCGGGTCCGGGGTTGCCGAGGCACGAGCCGTCCGTGTGAATAGTCCCCATGGATTTACATTGTTACATACTATAGTGTATATCGTATCCGCGGGCCGCGCGAGCGCCATGCACGTCCGGCCGCACAAAAAAATCCGGCACACCCGCGGGCGGCGCACCGATCTCGTCGCGCAGTAGCTGGCGATGGGGAGCACGGCCAAGCTCGAGGCGACGCTGCTGGAGGAGCACGTGCGGCTGGTGAATGTGGCGCCCGAGCAGCGCTCGGCGGCCCTCGAGTCGGCCGCCGAGCGGATCGCGGAGCTGTGCGGCCTCTATGCGAGCGGCGGGATGATCCAGGTGTTCCGCAAGCTCAACAGGGCGGTGGAGGACGAGCAGGTGGCCCTCGGGCGGGCCGCCCACATGCGCGACTTTGTCGCCCCGCTGCTCTCCGAGGCTGGCGCGGGGGCCGCCCGGGCGGTCGCCGAGTGCCTGGAGCTCGAGGCCCGCGCCCACCGCGACCGCGGCGCGGCGATCCGCGCCTCGGCGCGGGTGGCGGCGGCGCAGCTGCGGATCAAGCAGCTGCTCGAGCCGCTGTTCCTGCGCGACGTGATCCGCGAGCAGAAGCGTCGCATCGACGCCGACCCGTCCCTGCGGGAGCTGAGCGGGGCACGGGCGCATCTCAGTGACCGGGAGCCGCGGGTCGAGATCACGATCGACGCCGAGGGGGTGCGCCCGACGGTGAGACTGAACGAGTTCTTCGGCATCAAGCACCTGCACCGCCCGTGCCGCACGGCGGCGGGGGCGCCCTTCGACACGCCCGACGTGAGCTGGAGGGCCGTGGCCGCCACGGCCACGTGCGACACCGCGGCGGAGCTGCTGGGCGGCCACAGCGTCCTGTGCGTCGAGCTGCGGCCCCCGACCGAAGAGGCCGTCCACCTGGGGGTCGTGGGCGGCGCCGAGGGGGGCTTCGCCGCCCCCGTCGCGCAGAAGGTGGCGCTGCCCCCGTGGATGGTTCGCACCGAGCCCGTGGACGACCCGGCGACCTCCCGAGGCCTCCCGAGGGGCGCCGTGCTGGACGTCTCGATGCGGGGGATGGGCGGCCACGCCAAGACGATCGCGATGCGGCTGATCGCACCGACGCACGACTGGGTGCCGCTGCTACTGCGGGCGCGCGAGCCGCCGCCACACGCCGACTACCTGGGAACCGGCGGCGACGAGGCGCACGTCCCGACCGAGGACCTCGCCCTGGACGAGCTCACCGAGCGGGAGGCGCTGGGCGCCGTCGCCGACGCCGGGTGCGATGTCCTGCGCGGGCTGCGCGAGACGCAGTCGGAGCCGGCGCCCGTGTGGCACTCTGGGTGGTGCGTATGGGGCGTCTGCGTCCAAAGGGACCGAGTGTACGGGGTGATGGCACGGGCCGAGGCGCTCGGGGCCGAGGCGGACCTGGCCGCGATGTGGGTCCGCGGCCGCCCCGCGCTCGGCGTCGTGACGGCGCGCGTGCTGCGCTACGGCGAGACTCGCAGCAAGACCAACACCGCCGCGTGGTTCGACCGCGGGCGATCGACGTGGGAGCAGCTTCTGCGGCACCACGGGGTGGAGCCTGGCGACCACGTGGCGACAATGCGCGCGGCCGAGCGCCTCGGCCGCGCCGTGCGCTGCATCGCGGAGCCGCTGCGGTACTACGTCGCGCGCACGGCCCAGGGGCTGTACGGGCGCGAGATCGTCGATGGCGTGCGCGAGGTGCAGGCCCCGCCGAGCGCCCTCACGCGCAAACAGCAGGAGGACCTCGTCTGTGCGCACGTCTGGTCCACGCAGCACCCCTGCCCCGAGATTCGTGCCGGGCGGCGCCTCATGTGTGACTTCTACCGGGAGCAGGTGGGGCGATGCGTCGTCCTCACGGAGCCGGAGCCATTCGCCCGCACCGCCCCGGTGCGGCGCAAGCGCAAGGCCCGGGGGCTGCGCATGTACCAGCGCGAGCGTACGACGAGCGCCCGGACGCTCAACTGTGACTTCCCGGCCGCGGCCCACCAAGGCTCTTGAATATGCGACCAACAATAAATCGACAATTGATACTTGAAGACCGCATGAGAGTGCCCACAATGCGGCGATGCGGCGGTCCCGGACGGGCTCCGCCCAGTGCTGGCTCGATACCCTCGCACTGATCTGCTGCGCCACCTGCGCGCTCCTCTGCACAGACACGCTGCTCACGCAAAAGGAAGCTCCGCCCTCGACCCCGTGGGACGAGCGGTGTGGCGCGGCGTTCGTCGACGACCTGTGGGGCGGCTATGCACGGACGGCGGTGCTCGTGCGCCGGCGGCGCGACCGCGATGCGTGCATGGCCGCGGCGGCGAGCAGGGCCACGGAAGTGGCGACCGAAGCATTCGCGGCGGAGCTGCGACAGTCCGTGCGGGGGCGCTACCCCGGCGGGCGGCTGCCCCCCCGTACAATGCCACTAACGTCGGACGCCCTGCACGAGCTACGTGCGTTCTGGGACTCCCACATGGAGGAGGCGTGGCTACTGGAGGAGCTGGCCATTGAGTATCCGATGCCCCCGGCGGTGGACTGGGAGCTCGAGGTTCTGCACCGCGACATGATGCGCGACCTGCAAGCACTGCTGGTAGCACGGTCCCGTGCGGCGGGCTCGGTACCTGCGAACGAATGCCCGCTGCGGCCAGAGGAGCGCGCCGAGGTGGAGGCGGCGTTCGACTCGATCGTATCGCACCTGTTCTGGGTGGGCGACGAGTGCGCCCGGATGTACGTGGGGTTCGGGGGCTCCGAGGTGGAGCGGCTGCTGGCGCGGAAGCTCTGAGCCTGCTCATCCAAAGTGGCCCCTGTCCTTTACGTAGTGGGTACCGAGTTGCTCGCGATCTTCTTCTCCAAACGACGGCGGGCTCAACCTAAGTTCCTTTTTGAAGGCAGAAGTCAAGGTGGCATCTTCTAGAGGGTTGTATTCCTTTCCTAAAGTTTTGTACTGAGCATGCAATCTTTTACCACTGTACGCTAAATAGTCTGTCGAAGCCATAGCCTCGGTGAGCTGGTGAGACAAGTCTGCAATTGTGAGTTCTTTCTGGTTGATGACGTGCCTCCCAATCCCGACGGCCCCAAGCGTAGTCAGTCCGAGTGCGGCCGTCGTCACTCCGAGGCCCGCTGCCAGGGTACCGTACGAGCCCCCCGCGCTCGCACCAGTGCCCGCGCTCGCACCAGTGCCCGCGCTCGTACCCGCGGTCACCCGTGTGGGCCCACACAGCCGCGCGAGCGCCCCCGTCGCCCGGGGGCACACGTAGTCGCGGTAGGGAGGCATCCCGAGCTCGGGGATCGCCACGATGGACAGATCGAGGCACCCGGGACCGTATGCACCCCCGGCCTTCACGAGTGCCCGTGAGCATTGATCGGAGCGCAGGTCGGTGCAGTGCGGCACGACCACCGCACGGAACTGGGATGGGTCAGCACAGGCCATGGTTTGATACTTCCATCTGATATATATTTCTACGGCACAACAACTAGCGGTCGCTTATTACGCAGCGCATATATTCCGTCCCGACTCAGTTTCGATGTCACTTCTCGGTCCACGCTCGAGGCCAGTTCGTGGAGATCGTGGAGATCGCGCGAGAGGTTCAGTGTCTTTTCGATATGTTCGCGTCGTGTTTCGTCGAGTTGCACGTTCTTCACTTTGTACCGGAAGGCCGTCAACCCCAGCACGGCCGTCGATGCGCCGAGGCCCGCGGCCAGAGTGCCGTACGAGCTCCCCGTGCTTGTGTCCCGGGCTTGTATCCGCTGCGTACCCCCCCGCTTCGGCCCGCACAGCCGCGCGAGCGCCCCCGTCGCTCCCGGGCACGCATAGGCACGATAGGGTGGCATCCCGAGCTCGGGGATCGCCACGATGGACAGATCGAGGCACCCGGGGCCGTATGCACCCCCGGCCTTCACGAGTGCCCGTGAGCATTGATCGGAGCGCAGGTCGGTGCAGTGCGGCACGACCAAGGTTCGAAACTGGCCCGGATCCTCACACAACATATGTAGTTTACACACTGACCCATGAAAAAATAGACGAGTGGCGGTGCACCAATCTCACCTATAATCATCATTCTCAGCGACAAAACCCCGCAACGTTTTGTCCGAAGTAAAGATCCTCCTGTCTGATTCCTTACGTGGCTTGTGCTGGGCTTCGATGTGTTTTGTCACCTTTTTCCTTTCTACTGTAGGACGAAACCCAAATCGCCCACCGTGGTTTGGTCCGCACCTGCACACGAAATCATCGTCGGCCGCGCTACAGTACCAATGCCCCTTGTATTCACCATGTGTGATCTTAACGGGTACGACTGCCGCAATCTGTTGTGCTTCAAGTGTCTGTTGATGCTTGTCGTGTGCGTCCAGGGCATTCACAGTGTGCTTCAGTGTGTCGCACATCTTGGCGAAAGTGTTCAATTCTGTCTTGAGGTGGCGCAGGTTGGCGTCCACACGCACTGCAGTGCGCAGTTGTGAACTTTCATCATCCAGTGTCAGCAGTGCCCCTTCGAATGCCTCTGTCACGCTTTTCATATGCCGTTCCAGTGTACGCTGAATTGTTTGCAACATAGCATCTCTAGCGCCCGAGGGGTTCACCACGGCGCAATTTCTGCTGGCAGCCGCCGCGCTCCCGGTGCTCGCCGCTGCTGCATCTCCAGTTGACTGTCGCCTAGCTTGTGACCGTGCCGCCCCGCCTGTGCTCGCCGCTGTGGCACCGCTGACCGCCCCGGTTCCGTACACATGCGTAGGCACCACTCGACGCTGCTTTTTTCCCAGGGGTGCTGCTGCATCTCCTGTTGACTGTCGCCTAGCTCGTGACCGTGCGGCCCCGCCTGTGTTCGCCGCTGTGGCACCGCTGACCGCCCCGGTTCCGTACACAGGCGTAGGCGCCACTCGACGCTGCTTTTTTCCCGGGGGTGCTGCTGCATCTCCCGTTGACTGTCGCCTAGCTTGTGACCGTGCGGCCCCGTCTGTGCTCACCGCTTGCACGGGTGTGGGACGGCGCTTCTTTGTCGATTGTGAGTTCCTACGCTCTCCCACTGGCCCTGTAGCGTTTTTCGTCGTCGACGGTCGTACAGCTTGTGACCTTGATCGTGCAGCTTCCACCCGATCGCGGCGATTAGACTCCATTGGAAGCTACTTTGCTATAACAATCACAATTTTTAGCATTTGTGTTACCACTATGTGAGGGTAGCGCCTCCTGCAGTCGACTATGGCTACTGGCCGAACGACGCGCTACCACGGAATACTATGCCGGCGCGGAACGAGGGCAATCGCGGATCACACGATGTTGCTGGAGCCGTGATCTTCACTCGTGTTACAATACAAATACATAGCCACCAGAGCCGCACGGGCCGACACGTGCACGTGGCCTCGCTCGGTTTCGTCGACTGTCAGGAAGCTCGTGCGCCCGGAGCTCGCTCATCAACTACCTGGACATCCATTATCGTTCGCCCATGTCAGTACTTCTTGCTTGCTTCGCATCATTGCCATCTCGCGCGTGCGATGGTCCCATGGGCATCCGTTCTCACGAAGCCACTTCAGCACTTCCAGGTTGCCCATCCACGCGGCCTGTGCACATGTGCGCGCACCCCACGGGCAGTCGTTTTCGGAACATGCTCGGGAGTACAGTCTTGCAACATTAGGAAGCCCCCAAGCACATAGGCAGGAGGGGGCTTTCGGAACATGCTCGGGAGTACAGTCTTGCAACATTAGAAAGCCCCCGGGCTCCAGTGACCACAGGGGGGCTTTCGGAACATGCAGAGGAGTGCAGTGTTGCAACATTGGGAAGCCCCCCCAGGGCTACAGGTAGGAGGGGGCTTT